>OLSO01000074.1_pt1 | contig 96574 bp, 90 predicted proteins | sample 1672441 | NCBI WGS metagenome assembly OLSO01 (sample SAMEA3136686, study PRJEB25190) | human gut metagenome | biome: human gut; feature: human-associated habitat; material: faeces | place: Austria | collected 2013 | reverse complement strand
CAAGAGCTGCGGATAATACTTATACGTATGCATTCGCAGGTTGGTTCGATACTTCTGCTACTAGCGGTGGTACTCAATTAACTACGACAACTAAGGTTACTTCTAATAAGACTTGGTACGCTAGATGGACTGCAACTTATAAGAATTATACGGTTACTTGGAATGGTAATGGTGGTACTCCTAGCAAGTCTAGTAGTTCATTCCATTACAATGACGCTTTAGGAACTCTTCCTACTGCTACAAGAACTGGATATACTTTTAAGGGATGGTCTACGTCAGCTAGTGGTTCTGTTAATGTAAGCACAACTACCAAAGTTACTGGTAATGTTACTTACTATGCTGTATGGCAAATTAACAGTTATACATTGACTGTAACTGCGGGTACAGGTGGTACTGTTAGTGGAGGTGGTACTTACAATTATGGTGCAACTGCTATATTAAAGGCTACACCGTCTGCCGGTTATCATTTTGTTAAATGGAGTGATGGTAATACGAATGCTAGCAGAACTGTTACTGTTACTGGAAATGCTACTTACACTGCAACGTTTGAACAAGATCCTTATTTGAATCTTGATAAAACTAGTCTAACGTTTGAAGCTGCTGGTGGTACACAAACTGTCAAAGTAACTTCTAATGTTAATTGGACTGTTTCTTAAACTTTTAAATGTTCCGCTACGCTTTGCAGACCCCAGTAGGGGAATAGCTTGTGGAGCGTGCGGAACTTCAAACTTTTTTACGAATAATTAAATTTTTATCATTATGATTGGAGATTCTGCTTTGAATGAAAGAGCAACTGCTGTTGAAATTGGGGGTTTGGTTGATGGAGTTGGTGCACCTGTTATGCGTGCCGGATATGCTTTGAAAGCTAAACCGAGTTGGATCACTTTGAGTGCTGTTGAGGGAACTGGTAACTCTCAAGTAGATGTTACTGCTCCGGTTTATAAAGGTCGTAACGGACGTTCTGGTTTGATTACCGTTGCTGTTGAAGATTTGACTGAAGACGTTACTTTGCAGCAGGAAGGTTCTACGATTTGGGATGTTACTACTCAATCGTTGGCTTTCGTTAAAACCGGTGAAGCTAAGAAGTTCATTGGTAATTCCAATTTAGCTTCTATCACGTTTGCTGTTGATTCTAACGCTTCTTCTTGGTTGACTGTCGGTAAATTGGTCGTAAATGAGAAAGAATATAATTCTGGTGCTGAGATTGAAGGTGATCCGGGAGCAGATGATGTTTACGCTTTCGAAATTACGTTTACCGCTGCTGCTAACCCGACGATTAACACTCGTACCGGTTATATTATTGTAAATGGTCAGAAATACTCTGTAACGCAAGCTGCCGGTGATGCTACTTTGACTGTATCTCCGACTGCATTGACTTTCGCTGCTGCGGGAGAAACTAAACAGATTACGATTACTACGAATACCGCTTGGACTATTTCGTAAGTCGTCTGTTGATTTGATTATGGGTCTGATAGGTGCTAAGGTGCCTATTAGACCTTTTGTCGTATAAACAAATATTTAAGATATGTCAAAACCTAATTGGGTAAATATCTCACCTAATTCGGGTAATGGTAACGGGTCTATTCAAGTCACTGCTCAAGCTAATGAGGGTGATGCTAGACAAGGTTCTGTTGCTGTTGCAGGTGGAGATTTATATAAAACTATTGCGGTTAATCAAGACGCAAGATTACTTGTTATAGGTGACTTTGGTCGATATAGTAGTGAATATGGTCTATGGACAACTATACAAGTTAATGCTATAGGAATTAAAGGTATCGCATATTGTACAATGGTTTATTCGTCTGTTATTGAAAAAGAACTTAATAATACAGTCAATGTTGCTGAATCTGAACATTGTATGTTTGTATCGCTTGAAGGTAGACGTGTTAATGATGCTAGTAAAGTAGTTACATTTAATATGCAAACTACCTTAGATTTTATCGGTCATGCTGACACTTTATGCGAATTGTTTACTGATATTGATTTTAATTCTACTAAAAAGAATACTCAACTAGATGTTACTCCATTTTATGAGAACTTAGTTTATGAGATTAATGATTGTCTTATGACTATGTATCCGGATAACCATATGTTGATTAATTTCAATATCGTTGATTTCGATGAAGCTACTAAGGAACATATTAGAAGTATAGTTACTTGTGATCGTTTCGTTGTTGCTTTCTAATTTGTTACAAATTTAAATATTTGAGTTATGGCAAAACCTGATTGAATTACAATTACTCCAGCAAGCGGTTCAAATAACGGAAGTTTTGACGTTACAGCTGCTGCAAATACTGGATTAGCTAGAAATGGTATAATAACTGTAGCAGGGGGGGGGAAGGGGTGAGTAAAACTTGTGATATTGTTCAAAAAAGTGGTAAAGCTATTTTCGCTATAAGCAATATTAGTATTGCATTTGAAGCTGTATTATCTGATGTAAATCCTAAATACGGTGAACCTATTGATCGTGATGTTGAAGTTCATTTAATGGTTGGTTCATCCGGTCTTATAGATATGCAAATAACTTTTGAAGGTATTTATAGAATAATGTCAGCTGAGGGTGATAATAAGTATATATCTACTAATATACAAGGTTTTAATGTTATAGTAGAAATTGATAATATTTGGATATATGGTGGTGGTGCTCATATAACTGTTACAGGTTATGATAAAGCTAATACACCTTTTGAATGTTATATATCACTTATGGCACAAATGATGTAGTTATGGAAGAAACAATTGTTTTTAATCTCTTTAATTCTATAAGCTTTGCTTTTATCGCTATTGTGCTTTTAGCTACTTATGGTATTAATGAGATTGCTACTAAGATTGCTAAGAAGAAACTACCGAGATACTTCAAGTCTCTTGTTAGCTTAATCGTAGGTATTGCAACTATGGGGCTTTACTTATACAAATTAGATGCTTCACTGGAAACGGTGCTGCTATCTTTTCTGATATGTACCTTTGGGTATGATTTAATTATCAAACCTATACTCAAAGCTATAAAACGGCATTTTGCTGATTCTAAAAGCGTATGATCGCGGACTAAAGGAGTGCTACTGCTAAATTGCATAGTACTCTCTTTTGTCATATCAAGGAAAATCATTGTTCGCTTAAATCATCGACTAAACGTTCTATTAATGATTTAAATTCCTTTAGGTATGACACCTGTGACTTATACTAATTTGAATAAGCTCTTATTAATTAGAGATATTCAAGAGATTGCTTAAAACTTATATCAATGATGATAGAAGTTATCGTTGGATTTGGAAGAACAAAATTGCTGACGTATATCATATTGGTTATGTAACTTTTATGAATTACATTAGTGTTCCCTCTATTAATGCAAAGATTGACGAAGCTATCGCTAAGAAGAAACGTTGACTATAATGTTCAACTGTTGAGTATTAATGTTCATGTTATAAATCATTTCATTGTTATCAGTACTAATAGTAATATATTTGTTGTGCATCTCAATGTCGAGGTGCATTAAAACAAATTAATGCTATGAATACTGAAAACGAAACTGGTGTTAAAGTTCCGAAAGGACAAATTAATTACAACACTGTTGCAGGTTCTTTAGGTCTTGCTGCTTTTGCAGGACTTGGATTGAGAAATTGGTTAGGTAACGGTAATGGTTCGGTTGCTGCTGGAGCTACTGCTGTTGCTGAAACTCAATTAGTTTCTGGTCTTATGGCTGAACTTGCTAAAGAGAAGTCTGAACGTTATGCCGATAATGTAGGTATAAACACGTTTAAAGAAGCTTTAGCTTTAATCAAAGAAGAACGTGAAACTCGTCAAGCTAACGACAAGATTATATTTGAAACTCTTGCTCGTTTGGATAAGGAATCTGCACTTAACAAACAGGATATTGAAAACTTCAAGAAAGAAGTCGCTCGTGAGTTCAGTGATGTTTGTCACGATTTCAAAGCTGCTATCGCTCTTGAAGCTGAACGTAGAGAATCTGCTGATGAACGTATTTTCGATTATGCAAATTGCAATTTCGTTAAGTACATCAAAAAGATCAATGCTGCGGAGATTTGTCCGGTTGTTGAGTTAGCGGCTCGTGTTGCTGGTCCTGCTGTACCGGATCCTAACGCTCCTACTACTCCTACAGCAAACGCTTAATTTTGAAGTAGTATGACTAACGCAGAACTTGTTGCAGTAGCTGTTGGTAAATGGCTAACACCAATCGTTAAAACTATTGGAGGTGGGATTAAGATTCCTGTTACTTCTGGTATCGGAAAATTTATGGGTAGTGTTTTTGGTTTAGACCTTTCTACTTATAATCTTCTGAATGAATTAGATTTTATTATAGAGCCTACACTTGATTATATTATTAAGCCTCAGTTGGCTAAGTTATCTAAGTTCATACCTGATGAGCAGATTCCTAAAGTAGTTAATAGCTATCTTGATGCAGCTATTTCTAAAGCTACTGCTAAAGGTTCTGTGAATCTATTTGGTTTTGAGTTCGAAGCTACTGCTTTTCAAAATCTTAAACGTGAAATTGATAACTCTCTTAAAAATAATGTAAGTCATGATGAAAGACCCGCATGAGCATAGTGATATGCCACACGAAAGTGAAGATGTAAGAAAGAGGGATTGTCGAAAGTATAAAGAACTCTACGGAAAACATTTTACTAAAGACCTATGTGAATGGGCTGTTAAACGTATGGAGAATCGTAATGGTACTACTCACCATTATAGTCTTGATGAAGTCAAATCTATTTGGCACAAATACAAGATGAATGATATTCATAACGCTAACTGGTATGATGTTATGTATGTAATGAATATGGCTTACGCAGATTTCTATGGTCGTTTGTTTACCGAACATCATGAATGTGCTATGTATGCTTATCTTTACATTAGTGATCCCGACGGTTACGAAGGTATTGCTTTCCAAAGATGGTTAGCTGATATTAAAGCTCAAGACGATGAAGTGCCTTGGCAGAGATTCATCTAATTAGTTTTGGTCGCAGGTGTTATTTATATCAAGGCAATTTTAATTATTCCTAATCCGACTACTGGTTCCGCTGGTAGTCGGATTTTTTTGTTTATAGCAACTTATTCAAACACGCAAGTATGAATTATAAAACACGTTGTATAATGAGTGGTATTTTTATTGCTATATTGAACTTGATTGGTGTTATTGTTTCATCTATTGGTGTTGTCTTCGTAAAAGAATGGATTGCTAAGAAGAGACGTAAGGTTGTTACTAGTCTTCTTACATCTAAAGCAGAATGTTGGATGCAACTCGATAAAATAGCCTCAAACATTAGAGAATCTCTTAATGCTAAAGGTGTTTACATTGCATACTTTCATAATGGTGGTAAGTTCTGTAATGGTATTAATATGGATAAGTTTACTGTTATCGCAGAAGATTACGATATTAGTATTACAGATCCTTATAAGAATCGTTATAAGAATGTTCTTACTTCTATTATGCCTTATACTATTCTACGCTTATACAGAGATAGTAAGTACATTTTCCGTATGAGTGCTTTGACAAAGTATTATTCTAATATGTATGTTGGAGATCTTCGTTCACGTGGATGTAATACTGCTATTAGCATTCTTATTCGTGACTTGAAAACTGATATGCCTATTGGCTTTCTTAGTGCTGAGTTCGAGCTTGACTTTGAACCTGACGCTGAAATGATGCAAACATTCTGGAAAAATCACAATCGTATTTCTCGCAATATGACTATGGTTATAGATGCGACAGAAGATACCATTAAAAACTAAAATACCATGACTGTTATTTACGCAAGAACTAGTCTGCCATCAAGGTGTGGTAGAGGTTTCAAAAATCAAAAGAACGTTATTAGAGTTACTAACCGGTATACTAATGCTGGTCCGTGGCACGGGGTTGTTCCAGTTAAGAATCGTCCTATTATGATCATAGGTGGTTCTGATACTCCTGAACTTGAATTGTCTACTAATCTTCTTAAATTTATCCCTAGAGGTGAAACTAAGGAGCTTGGTATTACTACTAATAAATCTTGGCGAATTGTTTAATGTATTATTATGGCAACACTTAATCAATTAGGAAGTAAGATTTCTAATATATTAGGTAAGCCCGGTGATCATAGCATTCAAGAGAGAGCTAAAGATGCTTGTAAGGCACTCTTTGCTACTTTTATTCGTCAGAGTATTGAGCGCAATGGTGTAGATGAGGTGCTTAAAGTTAGCTTTAATGTTCCTCTTATCTGCGTTCCGCTTACCGATATAGAAAATACATATGCGGGAATTGGTGCTAAAGATATGGTTCTTACTACTGAGCATCGAGTTCCTACACCTTTACGTATGCCTAATGATGCACCTTTTCTTCATGTTTATACTCAACATGATGATGGGAGTCTTATTACATATAAGTACGCTAATAATAGCGTAGTTCCGCTCCTTACCACAGTCTATTCCCCTACTGGGGTTTGGGGAGTGTATCAAATCGTTAATGGTAAACTTAAAATTATTATCAAAAATACTCTCAAAAACTTTGAGATTGATGCTAAAAATTATAAGTTTGTAACAATCGTGTATGTAGCTGAAAATCCTGCTGAGGTTATCACTATGTATATGGAAGATGATGGTCAAGATATTGAACTTCCACTTCCTGCTGATATGATAGAACGTATAACTTATGAGGTTCTTAGAACTGAATTTGGTATTAAGCCTACAGAACACGAAGTTAAGATTATTAGTGATGCAACTTATGCTCCTAATGATCCTAATGGTACTCAACGTTTAATCCATAATAAAGTAGAATAAACTATATGGAATCTATGCACTATTACCACGACTATCTCGAACAATGTTATAACACTATCGAGAAATTAAGTACTGATCTTCATAACATTTATGTTAGACGTAACAATCTAGCTAATATCTGTTATGCTAATCTGAATCTTCTTGAATCGAATGGAATAACTAAAGAGATTATTGATGATCTTATTTTAGGTAAACGAGTTAAAGGTGTTAAGCTCTTACGTAAACTTAATTGGAGTGACGAAGCTAAAGCAGTATCTCTTCGTATTACGTTCAATCGTTTTGTTTATCTATCTACTATTCGTATTCCTAAACTTCTTGCTATTATTAGATATTATGATTGGATGTGTCGTATTCCTTATCCAATATTTAATCAAATACAAAGAGGTCTTAATAAGTCTCTAATTGAGAATCTTATTCGTGGTGATAGTGTTTCTTTAGGTACTTACATTGGTAAGTTTCAAGTTCAACGTGCTGTTGCTAGAGAATCTGTTGATTGGGCTGCGTCGTTTCGTCTTAGGGATGAGATGATTGCCGCTGGTATCGAAGTTAAGAGTTTTCTTAATCCTTATGGTAAGAATTGGCACGTTAAATCTGATAATCCGTATTATTGGTTCTGTAAATGGATACGTCATAATATGGGTGTTGATGTTGTACCTAATCAAATATTCTATAAATTTAAACCTAATCATTGTCATGTAAACATTATGACTAGTGATAAGGTGCTTAGGCATAAATCTATAGAAGAAGTTATTAAAGCGGATAATCTTGCATTTGATGCTAAACTCAAATACATGATTGAATATGATAAAACTATTATGGATAGGTATCCGCCTACTAAAAGCAAAAGAGAACGTATTAAAAACAATGAAGTAGATGAATACATTAGACCAAAACTTGATTAGTTCTAGTGTTGTTATTCATAGGATTATAGAAGATTATGATGTTCATTCTATGGACTTTATGACTCGTATTCCTACTTGGATATGTGAAGCTCTTGCTGATTTAAATATTCAACAACATCTTATTAATGTTGGTAAAGTTATCGACTTTGATGAGTATCGTTGTGAGATTCCAGAGGGTTGTAAGAATATACGTCTTGTTACAATTAATGGTAAACGTGCGGATTTTACTACTAATCCTGCTCCTTTTGAGCATGATGACGGAAATTATATACCGCTCGCCGTTTCATTCCCGATAGGAGTAAACCTTACAGAGAATGTCGTTTTTGACTTCATACGGACGATTTCCGGCAGTTTATACACGTATTCGATTAACGGGTCGTATTTGCATCTGAATGTCAGAAAAGGCACGCTGGGCATCTTATTTCACGGGTTGCCAATGACACTTGACGAGATTCTTAAAATCAATGTTCCTCTTATACCTAATAATGATGTTCTTATTGATGCTCTAAAGAACTTTGTTATGATGCGTATTCTTCAACGTAATTACAGGCATCCAGTTTTAAATCTTAGAGATAGTAATCCTTATACTAATCCGGCACTTGCTTACGATAATGTTAAAATTAAAGTTCGCAATGCTTGTAATAGACTTACTAAAGATAAACGTGATGATTGTAGTAGGTCGTTATTAAACTTCTTAAATATGAAAAATCATTATGTGAACGGCTATGAAAGTAAACGCAGGTCTTTACCCTAACGCGAATCCGTCATTAGTCAATAGTGATACTAAGTCTTATGCACTTAACGTTCTATATAACGAGGATGGTGAGACTCTTATCAATGAAAATGGATTTGAGAAACATCATGATTATTCTGATTATGGTCAGTGTATTGGCACCATTCCGATTCCCGTTGGAGTGGTGCTTTTTTTCGTTAATAGAAACGGTGCTAATCCTAGTGTATCTGACGGAGACTATATTATATGGCATAGTGATGAAACTATTGAAGGTGATATAAAGTATTCAGATGTTATTTATAAAGCTCCTTTAGTTGGTGATAATACGGTTTTAAACTTTAGCGAAGATCGTCCTATTACAGGGGCTTATTCTTATAATAAAAATAATCATCTGATTATTACTTTTACAGAAGGTAATTCAACTGCTGCTAATGAGACTCGTTTGATGAATCTTAATACCTTTTGGGATGACTATGGTCTTGCAAAAGATTATTCTGATAATACTACGACTATTTATAGTTTAGGTACTGATTTAACTAAAGAGAAACTATTGAATCTTATACCTGATGTTGAATATCCTACATTAATAGTTCAGTCTATTGACGGTGGTGGCTTACTTGCAGGCTCATATCAATTTGCTGTTGCATATAAACTTAAAACCGGAGATTATACCGACTATTCTTTGCTATCTCCTACATACTTTGCTGCACCTAAATATAATGAAAGTATTAAAACTGGTCAGCTTACGTCTCGTAAATTTCAAATTGATATTACTAATATAGATTCTCAGTTTGATGAATGTAAACTTGGTATTATCTATAAAGGTGAAGATGAAGAGAAAGCCTACGAGTATGAAAATATTGATATTAAAGGTAAAAATAGTACAACTGTTTATATCAGTGGTATCAATAGTTTAAATACAGTTACTCTTAATGATATTGTAATTGGTAATATTTCATATATTAAAGATCAAGCTCATACTAATTTTAATTCACAGCTTATTCGTGCTAATGTTAGTATGAATGATATTACTGGTCTTGACAAGCATATCAAAGATAAAAATCTATGTACTGCTAATGGTCTTAATGGTACTGGTAATATCAAAATTAAAGAAAAATTATTCAAATCTGTTGGTGATAAAGGTGACTTTGAAAAGAAAGATCTTTCTAATGATACTTGTATCAAAGATAATGAGTATTACTTCTTATATTTAGGTCTTATTGATTATAAAGGTAAACTTATTAATATTTATCCTATTTATAATACTCAAAAGCGTAGTTATTACTTCAAGACTTCTAACTTCAATATGACAGGTAGTGATGGTGCTGTTAAACATCGTATGTTTAGATTTAAATTTGATCCTACAGATTTCTTTTCTAAACTCTTTAAAGATACTACTAAAATTGAAACCGCTGATGGTCTTGAAGAAGTTGGAGTTGTCGCTCGTAAACAAATCAAATCTTGGGTTGTTTACATGGCTCAGCCTAATAGTTCTAATAGTAATTGGTGTTGTCAATCACTTGTTGTTCGAGATTTAGCTTATTCTAATGTAATTGGTAATAACTATAAAGGAGCTTTTGCTTCTCGTGATAGATATAGACTATATCCTCTTGAATATCTGATTGAAAAGAAGACTATGCCACAAGTTAAAGCTTATAGTGTTCGTAGTGCTTATGAACGTATGACTTGGAGGCATTGTTTTAATCGTCAAAAGAATGATACTAAAAATGAGAAAGGAGAAGGTTCTAATTTATGGGATGAAGGTGGTGATTTGATTCAATCAGTTCTTCTTTCTGATTCACTTATTGTTAATAATAGACTTAATGGACCTACTATTAAACCTGAATTTATTGCTAATAATAATTCAGCTGTTTCAAATATAGCTGCTGATTCTAGTTATAAATTTAGTAAAAATGATGGTCTCGATGATAACGCTATGTTTGATAGTAAATACTATCCGAATGAATGGAATAATAAAAGTTATCAACGCGTTACTATTACTTATGGAAATGGTGACTTACTAGATCCCGGATTTGAATATAACAAAATATGTAAAGATTATTCTGCTGCTGGTGAGTGGGAAGGTGATGATAATCCAAATACTAATGACGATGATAGAACTGTTGCAAGATTTCAATGGTATTCTATTATTGAAAATAATCGCGCTATTATAGATTGTTATTATCATGATCGTAATGCAGATGATATATTCAAAACTATTGATGTTTATGCTCAGAATCTTTCTTGTATATCTCCTATTGTTAGAGTTGAATATCATCCTGTAACATATACTGCTACTACAAAAGCTCAATATCTCAAAGGTGATACTTTTGTTGCATTTATAACTCAACGTTGTGTTGCTCCTGCTGCTGGTTTCCAACATGAAGGAGCTGGTGCTACTATTGCTAATTGCCATAGAATTATTATTAGTTATTTCATATTTAGTCGTATGAATCTTCAATGTCGTCATGATGGACTTGGAGTTAATAGTAGTGCTTATAAGATATTCGAACGTAATATTTCTAATACTGCCGAGAATGATATTGAGAAAGCTATTCGTTGGGCTCCTAAGAATAATTATTATCAAGAAGCTGATAACTTAGGTCATGTTAGTTATCCTATTGATAACTTTTGGAATACCGAGGATGGTAAGTGTTATGAGACTTCTATGAATTGGGATGGTTTTAAAGATGCAGTTATTATTAAAAAGATTGACGATATTAAAACCTTTCCTTCTCGCATTATACGTTCAGATGTTAATCCTAGTGAATCTACTGATATTGGTTGGCGTCGATATAAAGCTGATGCTTATAAAGATGTTTCAATTCAAAAAGGTGCTATCGAGAATGTTCTATCTGATGATATTGCTTTATATATTCAGCAACAATATACATTACTTGTAGCTGCAATTAAAGATACTCTAGGTAACAATGATGAAAATACAACTTATGTAGGTACTTCTGATTTGTTTCAACGTGAACCTAAAGAAATTATTTATAGCACTACTGGTAAAATTGGTTGTAACAATCGTTTTAGTGCTATTATTACGCATCGTGGTTATCTTGTTTGTGATGTCGAAAAAGGTGAGATTTATCTTGTTAAGAACGACCAAAGCGTAAGCGAATTGTCCGATTTGGGCTTCAAAGAGTGGTTTAAAGAGCATATTTATGCTAATGCTACTAATCCATTGTCGCATAGTGGATGTTTCTTTACATACGATGAAATGCACCAAAGATTTATATTCACTAATAAGATTATAGATAAAAACGGTGCTATTGACTTGTATAAGTCTTATTCTATCTCCTACTCATTAAAGACTAACTTATGGACGTCTTTTCACTCGTATATCGGAGATTATTCATACATTAACCGGCATGGAATCTTCTATATAACTAAAGGTTCTCTTTTTAAGACTGATGCTAAGAATAAAGGTATTTACTTTGATGATATTATTCATCCTAGTGTTGTTCAATTCATTTATGCTACCGAACCTACTATAAGTAAACTCTTTAAGCATATTGAATGGTGTAGTCAGCTTATTAATGGTCTTATGAATAATGAAGATAATATACGTTATCTCTATAATAAAACTATTGATTGGTTGATGTTTCATACTGATGTTCAATGTACTGGTCTTATGCCTATGAGTGTTAGTCCTATTTGGTGGGATAATGAAACTCTTAAATATAAAGCTGGTCGTTATCTTTGGAATCGTATTGAAGACTTCGTTGAAAATGATCATGGTCAATGGAATCCTAATCCTAATCTTATTAATTTTATGGATAAAGATGCTATTGAGACTCTTATTGAACTTTCAGCTAAATATCAAAAGCCTTGGTATGATATTGCTAAGTTTCATAATGCTTGGACTTATATAACTATGATATATGAGAATAAGTTCTTTAGTCAAGAAGCTGATGATTATGTAGATGATATTACTAAATATCCTGACGCTACTCAGCTTGATTTAAGACTTACTAATATTGAAGTTATGATTGATAAAGATACTCGTTTATAATTAGTGTTGCTCTTTAACGATCTCCAGACCCCGGTAGGGAAAGAGCTTGTGGTAAGGAGCAACACTCTGCTAATACTAGTAATATGCCTGATAAAAATAAAGCTAAACCTAAGTATAAGAGTATTCCTAAATTTAATCATAATAATGCTTCTGCTATTTATAATATAGCTCGTAAACTTGGAGCTAATGATACTTTAGCAAAAGCTATTTTAGGTGTTACTCATGTGGAAACTTATCCTGTTAGTAAATATGTTAAAGGTGATGTTTGGGATTATAAGAATCATGTTATTGAAAGAGCTTTCTCTGCTCGTCCTTATACTAGAGGTCTCTTTCATTATGATATGATGGGTCCATCTTCTGATGAACAAAAGAAAGCTGCTAAAGCTAAAGGTGAATATCCTTTTGAAAATATCTATCGAAATGATACTACTTGGGGATATTATCAGAAGTTTCTTAAAGATAATGATCTTATTGATAGTCCCGAAGCTCAAATAGGTTTTCATCTTATTAAATATAGTGGTCTTAAGTCTACAGGCAAAGGACTTAAAGAACTAAATAAAATGTCTCTTAATGATGCTGTTAAAATTTTAGATAAAGCTCAAAAGCATAATAATGCTAATGGTTTTAAACAAGCATTAGAAAGAGCTAAAATGCTTGAGAATTGGACTCCTACTAAAGACTATTATGGTGAAGTAGATGAGATTGATTCTCCTAATGTTATTGATTTTAATGAATTAAAACATGGTGGTATGATTAAAAACATTTCAACTCTTAAAGCTTACCCTCGTCGACGTAGATACGCTGGTGGAGGTGAAGTTGCATTTAGAGATAGATTCGGGGATGTTCAAGGTCATAGTTATGGAGCCGAGAAAGGTATTCAAAGAGCTTCTACAATGTCTGGTTTAAGTACCGGTGCTACTATTGGTGGTGGGCTTGGAGCTGGAGTTACTGCTGCGGCAGCCGCTGGATCTTCTGCGTTAGCTGGTACAACTCTTGGAGCTTGGGCAGGTCCTATTGGTATGGCGGCAGGTGCTATTATTGGTGGTATTGTTGGACTGTTTGGAGGTCGTCGTAAGAAACGTAAAGCTAAGAAAGCTGCTGAAGAAGCTGATAGGCAACGTCAGATTGTTGCGGGTAATGAACGTATTCTTCAAGATGAACTTAAATTATCCAATACTGCTCAACAAGAAGGTGCTCTTGATATGTATGGTGACTCTAATATTACAGGTGTTACTGGTTATCAAGACGATGCTAGCTTCGGTAGTGACTTAATTCAATCTACGGTTCAAGGTACTCCATTTGGTGATGTTGATCCTAGTTCTGCTTTTGGTAGAATTGCCGCTCGTTGTGGTGGAAGACTTAAACGTAAACGTTGTGGTGGTAAAGCTAAACGTTATGCTGATGGTGGTATGATTGAAGAAACATCTTCTAATACCGCAGAAGTTAATGGACCTTCTCATGAACAAGGTGGTGTCCCTTATGGACCTAATGCCGAAGTAGAAGGTGGTGAAGCTCTTATGATTGACGCAGATAATGCTTATGTATTCTCTGATACTTTAAAGTATAATGGAACTACATTTGCTGATCTTGCTAAACCTCTTATGAAACATAAAGGTTATCTTGAAAGTTCTCTTCCGGTCAAATCTATGATGCTTGGTAGAATGCTTTCTCTAACTGACCGTAGTACTTATGCAATTGATCGTAATACTAATGGTCGTAACGCTGAGAAAGCTAATGCTGATCTTCAAAGAACTAACGCACAAATTGCTGCAATTCAAAATGAACTTGCACAACTCTATAATCTTCAAGAAAGTATGAAAGCTGAATCTGGTATGGAAGCTGAACCTATTGAAGCTCGTTGTGGTGGTCGTATTAAACGGAAATGTGGCGGTAAAATTAGAAAGTATTATGATGGTGGTCAAATTGTTGATATTCCTATTTCTACTTATGGTACTCAACGGAATAATAGCGGAAGTTATGCTACGGAACAAGAAGTAATTTTTACATCTAACGATAAAACTCAAATTCAAAATCCTTTAACTACTATTCAACAAGGTCTGCGTTGTGGTGGTAGAACTCGCAAATATGCTGGTGGTGGTTTTATAAGTCCGGGATTTGTTTCTGAAGTTGATGGTAATCTTATTGGTGGTATAAGTCAGCTTATAACTAATAAAGGTTTAATTAATCGTATGGAAAGTATGCGAGTTCCTGAGACTCCTCTTATAGATCGTGTAGAACTAGAAACTGATATAAATACTGACGCTGAAATTGGAGATATTAATAATACTGTTCGTAGTCTTGAAAAATATATTACAAGTAACAGTTCTAATTCTCAAGTTGCTCGTCAGTCTATATTGCTTGCTAGAACTCAAGGTTCTCGTATGCGTAGTAGAGTTAAACAAGATGAACATAATAAAGAAGTTGAGCTTCGTAATCGTTCTCGTATGGCTAACGCTGAAATTGCTGCTAGAAATAGTCAAATTAGAGCTGAGAATGAAGCTAATAAGTTTAATCATCAAATGGAGATTGTTCAACGTAGAAGTCAACAAGGAGCTGCTATTGGTGATATGATTGCTAGTTTAGGACGCTCTATTGGTACTGCTTATCAATCTAAATTTGATATGGAGAACTTACAAACTGCTAATCTTATTAGTGTTCTTAAAGATGATAAATCTAGGGATTATATTTTTGATAATATGCCTAAAGATATTCTTATGCGAATGTTTGGAATTAGTAGTCTCAAAGATCTTAAAAAGATTCAAGGAGGTTCTACTGTTCCTAAACGTTCACTTCGTACTAAACGTTTAAACAGAAGAGGTTCTGTTGTTCCTGATGCTGTTACTATGCCAGATTACTATTATAATTTTGCATAATGCTATACGTTTTATACATATTGACTTAAATCCTACACCCTCTATCGTTAATTCGGTAGAGGGTATTGTTGTTTATAATAACTTACATGATATGGCAGTTAGACTAAAATATGCTGATCTTACTTATGTCAAGCAACCTGATGCTAGACCTCTGGACTTGACGTCATTTAGAGAAGCTGGTGCAGCTATAACGGCTGCTGCTGATAATCTGCAAGAACGTGCTATTCGCAATGAAAACGCATATAATGAAATGGCTATTAAGATGTCTGAATATAATGCTATTCAAGGCGCAGATGAAGAAGCTCTTGCAGGTAAAATTAATGAAACTCAAGAACATATTAAAGCTAAAGTTGATGAAGATGGAGGTTGGTTCTTCGCTGATACAGCTGTTAGTGATGGTGCTCGCAAGTTTCTTACTGATGAAGGTGTTAAAACAATTCTAAGTAATAAAGCTCAATTTGATGCTCTTATGCAACAAAATGAAGCTAGTGATGCTCCTGAAGAATACAAAGCTGCAAATAGAGCTATGATTCTTGAGAAGTTTAATAAAGCTGGTGGTAGTCTAGGTGGTAATGGTAAACAAGCAATTACTGCATTTGGTACTGCTCTCGGTAAAGGTCACGATCGTTCTATATATCAAAAAGAGCTTCTTGAAATGATGAAAGCATGGAAAGCTGATAAGCGTTCTGTATTTAATGCTGAATTTATTAAAGATGCTACTGATTTGATGAACATTCCCGGTACATCTGAACAAGTACAAGCTACTGTTCAAAAGATTATTGCTGATAGAGGTGGTAATCTTTCCGGTGTTCTTACTCGTGATAGTACAATTGAATCTGTAACAGAAGATGAGATTCGCGAGGTATTCACTGCGGTTCTATCAGCTAAACCTGAATTTAGAACAGCTATGGCTAAAGAAGCTGAAATTGATAAGTGGCTTAATAGTAAACAAGGTGGTACTAATAGTTCACTTGTAACTAACGCTCTTAAACAATATGTTGCTACTGACCCTAAGATGCAACAAAGTATGTTATCATCTTCTGATTTTACTAAGCTAACTAAAAAGCAACAAGCTATCGCTTTACAAGATCCTGCTGTTATTCAAAAGTATATTGATCAAGGTATGGCAAATAGTATGAGTGCTTTGCAGCAACAACCTAATGAATCTGATGAAGCTTATCAAACTCGTATGGGTGCTACTTATAATAAAATCTATACAGAGCAAAATATAAGTTCATTACTGAATATGGCTAAGATTGGTGCTTATACTTCTGTTGAAAGTAAGACTGATGTTAAGTGGTTTGATAATCTTCTTATTGATTCTCTTAAAGCTAAAAGAGAACAACTTGAAAAGATTAAAGGTCAAATGACTGAATCTATTGGTTTTACTAGAGCTAATCTTCCTGGTAATGCTATGATCGCTGTAGTAGATGCAAATATTAAAACTGCTACAGAAGCTTTAGATAATGCCAAGGCTACTATGGCTAAATATGAAGATGCAGAAGATGATCAATCTCGTTATCTTTATCAACAAGCTGAAAAGTCTTACATTGATGCTCAAAACATTATTCAACAAAATAATGCTATTTATGATTCAATGTTTAGACAACTTGATGGTAATAATCCTGATCATAGTGAAGTTATCGAAGATACTAAAGCTGAACTTTTAAGTTATTACCGAGGAGATAATAAAGATGAACTTGCAGCTGCTATTAAAAGTCTTAAACGTCCAGAAGATATAATTAATACTTTCTTACGATACGGTGAAGGTGCTGAATTGAAAGACTTTAGAGCTAGCTTATCTTATACTGGATTTATAGATAAAGGTAAAGTTGATAAAAGTAATCTTACTAGATACTTTTTAACTGCTGCAAATAATGTAGGTATTAAACCTCAAACAACACCTATTACTTTATTTACTCCTATCAGTAACAATAAAGCTGCATTCAGTGATGCTCTTGATGGTGTTGCTAGACTCCTTGAAGATAATGCTGGTGTTTGGAATTTTGCTACTGCAAGTCTTGGTGATGATCCTGAGAATGCTAAGTTCTTAGAAAAGGTTATCGGTATGCCTTTGACTTCTAGCGAAGATTTTAAAGATATATTTAGTTCTCGTAAGAGTGGTTCTGGTAATAACGCTGTATATCAGATGTCAGCTAGAAATTTATCTATTGGTTCTGATGCTACAGGTCGTCTATATTTGAAAGTTACTATACCTGCTCAAGGTGATAATCAAGTTCCTAGAGAAGCTATATTATATACTGATGATGATGGTGCTAATATGGCTCTTAGAGATGCTATGAGAAAAGGTGCTCAATGCTCATACAATCAAGCTATGACTAATCCTTATGATGCTTATCAAAGGCAAACTGCTAATGAGATTATGGCGTTTAGTGGAAATATTGAACAGCTTGGTGCAGATCTTTCTCGTATTACTAATCCTCAAGAACGTTCTCTAAATAGATTTAATACTATTGGAGATCAAATGGTAAGTAATGTATCTCAAGCTCTTGATGTTATTACTAATGATACTAATATTGATCCTCGTGGTAACTATTATCCTATAACCTCTGGTGATTTTAAATATAATATTACTAAGCATCCTAGTGGTACTTATAGTATTAATGTTCAAAAATATAATCCAGCTTTGAATCGTTACGTTAATATTGAATACGCTAAAGGTTCTTTAAATTATTCTTTTGCTGATAATGTTTCTTTACGTAATAATTTACCTGCATTGATATACAAACTTAATCATGGTAATGAACTTAAAGAAAACTTCATTCCTACTCAATATCTTACTCCTCAGCAAAAGAGTGCTTATGATGTTTCTTATTGGTCTAATGATCCTCTTATGTTAAGATAATATGCCTAACGATAAAACGTATGAAGCAATACCTCTATTTGGAGAGGATGGCAAGATTCAATATAATGGTGAAGTTAAACCTATATTTAATCAAATAGGTTCTCAATCACCAGATAATCGTATAGATAATGACGAATATCTGAATCTTACCAAAAAGCATAACGGTAGCATAGGTATTACTCCTAGTAACTATCGTAATTATGTAGAGAGTCGTGCGAGAAATCAATCTACTTGGAATCGTATTGGTAACTCTCTTGTTCAAACTGTTGGAGAAATAGTTGGAGGTACAATAGAAAGTGCGGGTTCATTGCTCGCACTTCCTGCTAAACTTGTGGGAAGTGATGAGGCTTATACTCGTAATTTCCTAGAACGTATTGGTAATTCTATTAATGAAGGTACTAGAGAAGCATTTCCTATTTATATGACTGAACAAGCTCAACATGGTAGTTTGTTAGATCGTATGGGTGGAGGTGGTTATTGGGCGTCTATGGTTCCCTCTATATTAGGTAGTGCTGCTAGTATAATGCTACCTGCTCGTGGTGCTTCTTTATTACTTGGAAAAGCCTTTAGAGGTGCTGTGAATCTCGGAAGTAAATCTAAATACGTTAAAGATGTATTTGGTATTGCTAATGAAATGCAGAAAGCAAAAGCTCTAAGTGGTGCTAGTAAAATCGCTGATATTTATGGTTCTGCTGTAATTAGTAGAGTACTTGATTCTTCACGTGAAGCCTATAGTACTTATGAACAAGAACGTGAATGGTTTCTTAATAATTATAAGAACTATGTTGAACGTGATGAAAATGGCAATGCTATTCTTAAAGCTCCGGGATTAGAAGAGGTTCCTCTAAACGATACTAACATTGAAAGTATTGCCGATAGATATGCAGATAATGCAGCTTCTAAAGGTTATTGGAGATCTATGTCTAATATAGCTTATGATGTAGTTGAGTGGATGAATATCTTAGGTACTGCTAAAACTCTTACTAAAGCTACTAGAGATAACATTCGTAAAGCTATGGCAACGGGTGATAAATTTGCTATAGTTCGTACATTAAATGCTATACCTAATGCTGATAGAAGTCAAATTCTTAGAGCTATTGGAGGTTTCGCTGGAGGTTCTCTTGCTGAAATGGCAGACGAAATGACTATGAGCATTGCGATGCAAGAAGGTACTCATGCAGCTCGTAAAGATTTTGGTTTGCTTTCTGATACTGATGCTCTTACTGATTTTAGCATGAGAGCTGGTAGTTATCTTAAAGATCCTGATATTTGGACTGAAGGTATTGGAGGTCTTTTAGGTGGTGCTGGTATGCAAGCTATAATGCCATTTATTGAAACTAAGATTAATAAACGTGGTATTGAAAGAGAGCATGAATATCTTAAAGGCATTGAACGAGCTACAGAAGCTATGCGTTCAGGTCTTGACGGTATTGTTGAATCTCTTGCAGAAGGTGATATAGTTGGTGCTAAACTAAAAGAACAAGAAGCTATTCTTAATCAAGTTGCAGCTAATAGTCTTGACGGTTCACTTGAGTTCTATAAAGAGATGCTTAGAAATATGAGTGCTTCTCTTAAAGAAATTCAATCTATTAAAGATAGAAGAGATAGAGGTGAAGCTATTAGTGCCGAAGAACAAATTGCACTTGATAAAGGTGAATCTCTATTAGCAAATGCTAATTACTTTGAACAGACTCTTAATAAGATTGAAGCTGTTGAAGATATTTATAATAAGCATTTCGATGCAGTCAATGGTACTACTGACAAAAATCTCTATGAATATCAACGTCGTATTGCTACTCTTGAAGCTCAGAAAAGACTTAATGAATTAGAACTCGAAGCTATTACAGCTAATCCTGCTGAATATCAAAAGCGGGCTGCTGAATCTAAAGAATATCTTAGTAATTATGTTGATTCTAAATATACAGATGATGCTATTCGTATAGCTAAGAAAGCCGATATAAACACTTATGCTGAAAACAATGCAACTCTCGAAGATGCTAAAGCTGCATTAAGTGTTTACGATAAAATGATTACTAGTCTTAAGAAGCAAATTGCTGAACTTGAAAATGCAATCACTGATGCTCCTAAAGATGCTACTGCTGAGCAATTGCTAGGTCTTAAAATAGCTCTTAAAGGTGCTAATAGTAAACTCGAATCTTATAATAAAACTCTTAGTGATATTAGTAATATTCGAGATACAGCAACTAAAAATATTGAAGCTCTTAATTTAAATAAAGATGATAAAGAGGCTGCTCAACAAGCTAGAACTCTTTTATCTAATCTTACTAATCCAGAAGAAGCTAAACGATTCTATGAAAATAGAAGAACTGCTATTAATGCTGAACTTGATTATTATCGTAATGGTAATGGATTTGAAGATATTAAAGATCAAATCAAATTATATGAAGATGAAATCAAAGCTTCTATTGATAAAGATCTAACTGATGAACTTAATACGTATCAAACTTCTGAAGCTTTACAAGCAGATGAATCAAAGTTCTCTGATTCAGACACAAGAAAAGCCGCATATAATGCCCGTCTTGCTAGACTGCAAAAACAAGAATCTGACACTAAAGCTGCTAACGCTCGTAGAGAAGCTGCACTCAAAGCAGAACAAGAACGTCAAGCGAGACAACAAGAAGAACGTGATGCGCTTGCAACAGAAGAAGATTCAAATGCTGCACCGATAGGTAGTGGTACATTCGGTAGATCTTATAGAGAATTTGAAGGTATTAAACCTTTATCCAATGAAGCTTTTAGTCTCTATAATGCACTTATGTCTGAATCTCAAGTTACAGATTCACCTCTTGCTAACGTTATTGAGAATAGACGTAAAAGCAAATCTCTTACTTCTAAAGATGCAATGCTTCTTGAAGAGATTAAAGAATTCAATAATGCTACTAATAGAGCTTTAGATAATTCATTTGATACACTTACGACTACAAATCTTAAATGGATTGTTACTCGTATTGCTGCTAAATACTCTATATTCGATAATATATTCTTCGGTCGTAGATTCAATTGGGTTGATGCTGTTACTAAAACAGAAGTTGAATATGCGCCCAGTGTAAATAACGGTAATCTTAGTGCTGAACTTAATAGTTATTTGTGGCATCTTAGTCGTTATACTGCTCAGGTTCTTGAACAAAGTGGTAGACCTCTGCCTAGTTTCCTAGCTGATGTTCACTTTGGTTTAAGTGAAACTACAAAGAGTGATATTAATGCTCTTACTAACAAAATTATGCAGGAAGCTAAGAGTATGCAAACTAAATTTGATATTATCAATAATACTATAGAAGATAACTTAGGTCGTAAGAATCCTAAATATGCTTTGTATGTATCTATTGGTGGTGTTGAATATAGAGTGCTTAATACTCCGAATCCTCGTAAAGATGTTGGTATTGTTATTGAAGGTTTTGAGAATCAACTTAATCGTTATGTGCTTACTCCTGCTAATATGGCAACTCCTAATGATGATTATATTCTCATTGCTAGACAAACACAAAGCTCCGCTCCTGACCAGTCCTTGTCTCCTACCGGGGGCTACAAAGCTCAACAGAGTTCCACTGATGAAACTATTGCTCCTAAAACTGAGGTTATAGAGACTGTTTCTAGTACTAATGGTATTACTACTGAATTTGTAAGTGATGAAAGTTCTACTAATACCGATGATGCGCCAATCGAGTTTGTGACGGCTTCAAATCAGCCCCTTATAGACTTCAAAATAGAGGGTATTGATACTAAATCCATGCTTGAATTTTTAACGTCTCTAATGAGCCAAGAGGGGGTAAATTTGGCACTATTCGACACGGATTTGATAAATGCCTTAGTGCTGATTCCAAAGCTGCTTAGAAACACTAAAGTTGGTAGTAAGTACGCTTCTGATGCTTATATTAAAGCTCTAATGAATAAGTACTTTACAGACGCTAAACTTACTGGTGTTGAAACTAAGATTATTGAAACTGCTAAGAAAGTCGCAGCTGCTGTTAGTATTAACATTGATGAAGGTGGAAATTCAATTCGACTGAATACTGCTGAAAATTGTCGTAATGCTATTAATGCCCTTGATAATCTTAAGAGTTTATATAAAGATGAATCTAAATGGTTATCAGATATGCAATCTCTTACAGATGCTCTGAATACTGTTTATGAATCTGATCTTGTTGCTAAGTTTGCACAAGTTCTTACTCAATCTAAAGATTATAATTCTAATGCTATTGCCATACGTCTTGATGAAACTCTTCATAACAAATTTGCTATGATTGCTCAAGACTTAGGTGGTATCTTTGTTGATAATTTTAATCTCTTTGGTACACTTGTTGCTTTTATTAGTGATAGAAGTGGTTTTAGAATTAATAAGATTAACTATTATGATCTTGTTAATGGTATGCGTGAATATCGTGGTGATAATTACAAAGAACTCATACCTGAAATCATGTCTATTATGAATATTACTAATTATCTTCATAATGAATTTAAGAATAGACGTGATTACTATAGTGCTAGATTTGCAGTAACTAAAGATGCTACTTATAAAGAGCTTTATAATAATTATAGTTTCTTTTATGATCTTATAGATGTTGCTCCTACTAATGGTTTACCTTTAACAGAAGCTCAAGTTCTTGATTTTATTAATCGTACACCTGAGATTAAAGGTAAAACATATCATGAAGGTCTAGATATTAACTTTAGTCCTAACGGTGCTCCTGAGAATATTCTAGGTAATAGTACTGCTACTAACTTAGGTATTTATGAGTTACTTGATGGTATTAAAGAAGGTGATGAGGTTACTGTAGTTCAAACTGATTTAGAAGAGAATCCTAATAGAGCTTCTTATGATGTTGTAATGAATCGTAATGGTAAAGAGTATAAATTAGGTTCTATTCCTAAACTCGAAACTATTACAAATGGTATAGCGTATACAGTTCAAGGTGCAAATGGTGTGTATTATCCACGTAAATTTGCATTTACGGATGATATGGCTAAAACCTTTGCTGAATATCAAAGAGAGCTATTTAGATTCATGTATCATTACGATATTGCTTTTAATCCTCGTAATAATATATCTGCTAAAGATAGAGAGAACTCTGAACGTAACATTGATATTATCTTTGATCAGTTTAGAAAAGATCGCTTTAAGAAGCTAATGGATACACTTAAAGAACTTGTGTATTCTAATCTTACATCTAAGCAGATTAAAGATATTATGAATAGTCAGACAATGATCGGAGTTGTTGATTCTGAATATACAGGTGATACTGACGGTGAAATTTCTATTGATAATGTAGCTCTTTCATTTAATCAAATATATCAAATTTGTACTGATTTATTTCCTGCTTCTAGAATTAATAATTCAAATATGGATAGTATTATGAATGCTACGGCTATTACGAAACATTTCAATGACGCTGTTAATCGTCATGAAATGATCTTCCGTAATAATCAAGCTATTCGTAATGATATTCGCTTTACAGGTTCTAATACTTTTAGAATAAGTCATATTAGTGCTGGTAGAATACTAATTAATGATGAAGCTCGCAACGAAGATCATGAAGCTAAACATGGATTACCTATTATGCATCATCGTAATTCTTTATTAGATTCTATTAAGCCTACTAAAGATGTTCTTGATTCTAAAGGTAAACCTAGAGTTCAAATACTAGCTATTGATGAGAATGGTGTTGGTAGAGATCCTAAAACTGGTGGTATTGTTCAGAATATAGATAAGTTTGCAACACCTCATGTAGCTGATACTTTTATTGGTAATAGACGTCATGAAGTTGTTGTTATACCTCAAACTGATTCACTTAATACTGTATTCCCTATATATCCTAATACTATTATGGGTTCTATCACCGATGAAACAGAAGAAGCTCGTATTAGTAAATTAGGTAAATATACAAAATATATTGGTGATGCTATTAAAGAAATTCTTGCTCTTAATACTGGTAATATAACCGAAGCTAGACTTGATATTTCTAATAGACTTCAAAATATTATTATATGTAATGAACGTAGTAGTGCCGTTCAAGATGATATTTATTTTCAATCTGGTAACAATGGTGATGGTAGTAAACGTTATGTAATGCTCAAAGCTGTTCTTGGTGATGGTAAAGGTAAAGAAGCTTATCATAAGTTTATTCAAACTACTATTGATGGACGTGACGCTGTTATTCATTATACTTCTAGTAATAAACTTGATGTTGCTAACTATAATGGTGCTTTAAATCATCCTAGTTATCCACATACTGTTTATTACTTAGATACTCCTGCTGATGTTCAAAAGTTTAATAATAAACTTAATAGTATAATTCCTAATCTAATTCGTCAATTCGGTCTTAAAGATGGAATTGCTGTAGCTAAAGATTCTACTGGTAGTTCTTATACTACTGGATATACAGATCCAGTTACAGGCGAACGTTATGAAGATATATATGACTATTATATGGCAACTAATGCTAGATATTCAGATGTAGCTTCAGTTAAAGATAGATATGGAAATGTTATAAGTAATGTTACTATTGCCGGAAACGCTCCTATTAAGTTTTCTATTGCAACAAAAGCATTCGATACTGAAACTGATGTTCCTCAACGTTTTTATGATCCCGTTGAATTACTTAAAACAGTTCAAGATGCTGATCGCTATAAAGAAGATTGGTCTAGTATCTCTAAACTTGCTAATATACTTGAATATGAAGCTGGTATTAATCCAGTTTATATTAAGCATAATGTAAGTGAAGTTAAGATTAATATTGAAAGCGAAGGTTATACTGATCCTGTTAAAATTGCTGATGATGGTTTTTATCGTAATCAATTTAGGATTGATATTAACTACAATTATGATCATGCTAATCGTAAGGAACATCAAGGTTATTTAACTCGTACTCTAGCTCATGAGATGATTCATACTTATATTATGAAATTCTTTAATGCTACTCATCGAGATATTAATAATCCTGAATTACTTGCTAAACGTGAAGCTCTTATTGATTATAATAATAAAGAATGGCAAGAGTGGTTTGCTGATTTTAATCAAGCTGTTATAAATACTCGTGCTGAACTTACAGGTAAAACTGATTTAAATGATCGTGAGAGATTCTTAAAGGATATGCTTAGTGATAAAGGTATTGCTAATAGATTTATTGAAATTGTTAGTCAAGAAATCTCTAGTATATCTGAATCTATTGATACTAAACTTAAAGATCGTGTTAAAGGTGCTAAGAATGTTATCAATGGTAAAGATGCTATCTCTGAAATTGTAACGTATGCTTTAACTGACCCTCGTATCTTTAGACTTCTCAATGAACTTCATTCTACTACTGAACGTATTGAAGGTTCTGAGAATCTTGAAACTCCTACGTTTTGGGAGAAGTTTAAAAGAGTTCTTCTTAATATATTTGAGAAGATCTTTGGTTTCAAAGATACTGAAGTTAAAACCGATTCTCTTATGGAACGTTTTAATGATGTTCTTAATAGAATCTATAATAAAGACTTTAGAGACATGGAACCTGATGGTATTACTTATGGTATTCGGATGAACTCTCCAGCCCCCGGTAGAGAAGGAGCTGTGGAAGGGAGCGGAACGTCTGCTACATCTACTGTTGAATCTACGACTACAGAAGTTCAAAATGCTGTTAATACCGCTGCAAATGGTGATGCAAATGCTACTGCTGAATCTCCTACGCAAACTACTTCTCATCGTAGGGCTAGACTTGGTACTAGTTCCAATAGTAATATCAAAGCTGCACAAGTTCTCGAAGCTGTAAAATATTTACATGATTCGGTTGATAGCTTGAATAAAAATAGTAACTTAGATGAAACTAATAAACGTATTTGTTAAACGTATAAAACTTCTACTATGAGTTTAGATTGTAATATTATCCCTCAGATTAAAGTTGGTGATAGCTATACTGATAGTAAGTGTTTTCAAGATCTATGGGATAGGGCAAAGAAGCTCTATCCTAATAATCCTGTTAAAGCACGTGCTGTTGCTAAAGCTGATTACGATGCTCTTAAATCTGCTTCGTTTACATCCGAGTATGGGGACTGGGTTTTGCTTCGTGCCGTCCAAAATGCAGGACTGACAGACGCTCAATTTGCCACTTTTCAGAGCGTTTACGGCAATAATATAGAACGCTTGACTAAAAGTATTACCGTACCATTAAACGAGCAGGGAGAGCCGGAAATAAGGTCATTTCATAAACATATACCTGCTAAGAAAGCACAAGTTCTGTATGATAATGGTTATCCTTTTATTGCTGATAGTGAGCAAATGTATTTAAATCGTATCTTTGCTGCTATTGCTTTTAGACTTGAACCTCAATTCAAAAATCTTACTTACAAAGATTTTAAGAATGGTGTTACAATTCGTTCTTTAATTGCTACTGTATTGCGTCAGTATGCTCAAAACGATAATCCTGATGTTGGTTATTTAGGATTTGCAGCTCAATACAATAATCGTCTTGATGAACTTGAAGCTGCTGGAGCAACTGATGAAGCTATAGATAATGATGCTCTTCTTACTAGTTATGAAAGTAAGATGAATAATCTTCTTAGACTTGCAGATCAACTTGATAATCTTGATGATCAAGGTATTTGGCAGAGTTTTATTAATTATTATAAAGCCGAATTTATGGCTGATATTAATGATTTCGATGTTGAAGATCACATGACTATGGGAGAGATTAATGGTGCTTCCATGACTGATGAGCAAAATATCAATAAGTCTTGGAATAGTTCTCTTCAATTTAAAGTTGATCGTAAGAATACTGCTTCTTCTCGATTTAAACGTATGCTTACAGAAATGATTTATAATAATCAAAGTAATCTGTTTGCTACACTTGAAGATTCTCAATTTAATGGTACTGCTTCATATTATAATAAATATGGTTTAGCAATGCCATTTGATATTAATGTTCTTTGGAACTCTTTGATTGATGCTACTCGTTATGCAGCTAATAAAGAAGAGCTTATAAATAGTCTTAAAGTTACTTCTGAATCTGTTTATAATGGTCAGCTTCAACCTATTATTGATAAGATTGAGATTCTTCCTAATGATGATGCTAGTACTATTGAACGCAAAGAAATATTCTACAATATGTACATGGCATCTGTTGATATGGCTACGACTGTTGTTACTCAAAGTGAGACTATGAGTTACAATATGTCAGAAAGTGATTATAGTCTTGCTTATTCTGTTAAAGAGAGTAATCGTCAGTCATTTGCTACTACTAATATCTACAATCAATATCGTAGTATTCTTAGTAATAAGTTTCAATATGTTGGTAGTCGTGCTGCTGTTCAATATGATATTAATGCTATATATAAAACCGGTAAATCTATTACTGATAAAGTAAATACTTTACTGTATAAATCTAACAATGTTGGTATCAATTGGTCTCCTAATACTATATTTAATTATTTATCTATTAAATTTAGTGTTCCTTTTGATGTAATTAAAGCTTTATATCATGACGGAAATGATGATAATAAAGTTAATAAACTTGTATATCAGAAAATTGAGACTGAACTTGTTAATATTGACGGTGTATTTGATAAGATTCTTAATCAAATTAAAGCTAATGTTACTGATAAGCAAAGTGAAAAAGCTAAAGATCGTCAATCACGTAGAATCAAAAGATTGTTTTATGAAGGTTTCAAAGTAGGAGATGAAATTGATTCTGTTGTAGATGATATGCGTGGTCGTATTAATATTCTTGCAACTGTGGGGGGTTGTGATCCGGCTATTAAAGTTGATTTATCTTATATCAATGTTCAAGGTGAACAAGAATATACTCCTGAGTTCTATAATCATATTACGTCAATGCTTCAAGGTATTGTTAATCGTATCGGTGAAGTTAATGTAGAACTTATGAAATATCGTTTCAATGATTTCTTAAAATCTAAAGGTACTAAATATCATCCTCTTATTTGGAATCTTGGTAATGGTATGGGTGGTGATGGTAAAGGTTTCTTTAATTTTAGAAAAGATGAAAATGGTAATGCTATACTTGACGAAAATGGTTATCGTATTCTTGATGCTGTAAATCCTGTTAATGTTGAAGCTGTTAAAGCTTTTCAATATTCTAGATTTAATGGTATGTCTAATCGTGATCAAGGTATTGGAACTCCTTATGTTGATATGCACGATTACATTTGGACACGTGATGTTATTCTTCGTCAATTTCAAGGACGTTACTCATTACCTTCTGCTGATGCGTCTCGTATATATGAATTTGTAACTGGAAATACTCTTACTGAACCTAATGCTATTAAAAGAAGTCTTCCATTTAAACTTATAGATACCGACGGTACTTTCGTTAATTATCGAATAGCTCGTACTAATGATCTTGAATCTAATTATCTATTTCAACGTGTGAAAGATACTTTCCGCACTGAAATGGAAATGATGCTTGAAGCTAGACGTCTGCTATTTGATTATGATGCTAATACTCAAACTCTTTCTATTAAGAAAGAATATCTTAGACCAGAAGATGATGTTCGTCAAGAATTTAATTCTTTAGATTCAGATGAACGTAGTAGAATGATTAGTGATCATAATGGTGATGCAGAAGCTGCTTTTAGATCTTTTTATGAAAGTCGTGCTTTTGATAAAGATATATTTGAAGGTCTTCAAGCTCCTATATTTTGGGATGGTAAAGCTCTTCTTAAAAACGGTAAGCCTACAGGTAATATCTTTAAGTTTGGTAATCTTAATTTTAGATATACTGATGCTAACGGTAATACTACTGTAAGAAGCATTATAGATTATATCGAAGATGCTTTTAATGAACTTCATCCTGATGCCGCAAGTTCATTCGGTAAATTCGAACCATTCATGATTTGTGGTGAAGATTTCAATACTGCTTACGGCGATGTTATTGATAATGCTTATATGCGAATGTTTGTTGATAGAATCAATAGTCATCTTCAAGATGCTTTTGATTATCTAGCTCCTGTTAGAGATAATATTCAATCGACTCTTACATATAAGAATCAACTTAAAGCTTTTAATGAAACGCTTCCTGAAGATTATAAAAATGATCGTTATTGGGGTTATGTTGTTTCTAATCTTCTTTGTAATCATTATGTTGCTGATATAGCTATTCAAGAGATATTCACTGGTTATACTTTTGAATTTAAGAATGCTCTTGATTGGGCTAAGCGTGCATCTCAAGGTGTAAGACCGGGTTCTACTACTCGTTCTAATACTACATATACACAGATTGTTGTATCTGATGTTAATCTTAAAGACAATATGTTACAGAAGATGCTTGAACCATTTGCAAATGACAAAGCAACTTCTGATGAACTTAATAGACGCTTTGGTTCTAAGACTATTACAACTGCCGATGCTTTCAATGTTATTACACAAGATGAGTGTATTAGACGTTTCAAAGCTATGGGTGATTATGATAGTTTTACTTTACCTTCTGGTAGAACTTTAGCTGATATTGTTGCTGATGAGGATACACCTATTAGTCCTAGTGATTATGCACGTATTGTTGAACAGTTAAAGTATTACTTCTATAAACGTGGTAAGTCTACGCTTAATAATAGATTTAATACTGATATTGTGTTTTCGCATCAAGATAAGAATAGTACCCTTGTTATATTCAAACGTATGTACAAAGGTACTGGTTATGAAACTCTTTATGATTGGATGAAACAAGAAGGTATTGATTCTATTAACTTTGAATCTGGTCATAAAGTTGGTGGTATGCCTAAAGTTCAACTCTTTGATATATCTAGAGATATTGCAGTTGATTCTAAAGGTTTCCCTATTTTAGATGCAAATGGTAAATACACTTATACTAATGGTACAAAAGCTACTCTTAATATTCAGTATAATGAAGCCACCAAACGTCTTGAATTAAAAGGTTATCCTAAAGGTGTTGAAGATTTTAAACACACTCTTAGTCATAGTAACCTCTATATTCAACAACAAGTTCCTTCACATCTTATGGATGAAGAGAATAAGATTGGTACTCAGCTTCAAAAGCGTATTCTTGATAACCTTGTATTTAATGGAGATTATACTATAGGTGGTACTGTTCGTAAAGGTAAAACTGGAGATTATTCTTATGATGGTTCAGGAGCTTTTGAGTATTATCAGATGTTACTTTCTGCTAACGCAAATGATGAGATGTATCGTTTGTTGGCTGATTGGGGTGCTATTACTAATGACGGTAATATTAAATATACTTCAATTGAAACTGACGGTGGTCTCAGAAATGTTATCGGTGTTGATCTTGATTTAGTTCTTGCAGATCTTCGTAGATATTTTAATGAAACTGAAATTGATAGAAATTTCATAAAAGCTACTGTTGTTGTTAATGGTAAACCTTTTATACCTTTTTATCATCCTACGATTAAGAGTCGTATTGAATCAGTTCTATTAGCTCGTATTACACGTCGTGTTACTAATCTTAAACTTAAAGGTGCTCACGTTACTATTCAACCTGATACTTTCTTACAACCCGCTGCTGTTACGTTGGACAAAAAAGGGATTGTTGAAGGGACCCAAGCTAATGTTCAACGTATGTATCTTGAAGGTCAAATTAAGTTCTCTGATGATTATTGGCAATCTCGGGCTGAACTTAATGAAGATGGTACGATTAAAAGAGATGCTAACGGTACGCCTATAATTAAGAAAAATGCTGACTTTAAACTTCAAAGTGAATATTGGGAAACTAAAGCCGATGGTACTAAAGTCTTTCATCCTGCTGAGATTATACTTAATAACTGGGATTCTCGATTTAAATTAGATGCTAATGGTAATCTTGATTTGAATAGTGTTCCAGAGAATCTTAGAACGATGTTTGGTATTCGTATTCCTACTGAGGGTCATCAATCTATGTTCGTTGCTAAAGTTATAGGAGTTCTGAATAATGGTGCTAGTCAAGCTATAGTTCCTGAACATCTTGTTACTCGTACTGGTTGGGACTACGATATTGATAGTATCTACTTATCTATGAAAGAATTTGACGTTATTGATGGACAATATGTTGAATATACTAAAAATGATAGTGATACTTATAAACGTCAATCTTTGGAATACGTTTCTGATGTTTACTTTAGTAAAACTAAAGATGCACTTAAAAACGCATATCTAAAAGAAAAGATTCCATTAGTTAATGAACTTGCAGATATTAATGCTAAAATCAATACACAAGCTAGTATTGATGATTCTGTTATAAGACGCTTAAAGCAAGAATATAAGAATCTACAGCAACAACGCTTCTATTCAAAGAATGTATCTGAGCGTAATGCACTTGCTAAAGTTATGGAATTAAAGTCTGCCGAGATTGAAGCTTATAATGCTGCAAATATGAATCCGGCTATATCTGATGCAGAACTTAAAGCATTATATGATACTAAAGCTAGTATTTACTCTAAACTTAAAAAAGCTAAGAGTGATTATGATGCTAAATACGAGAAATTCGTTAAAGAAACTGTTACTCCAAAATGGAATAGTCTTAATGAATATCGTCGTATGCCTAGAGCTGCTAAGGATAATGCTATAATTGATACTTGGATTGGTATTCACTCTGATATTAAGAATACTCTTAATAAAGAGAAACCCAATGAGTTTGATCATAGTAAAGCTGCTTCTGCTTATATAAATAGAATTGCTGGTTATGATAACTCTATGATGAATCAGCATTTTCTTATTGATCAGATTAAGATTCGTAATATTAATAATAATATTGCAGTTCTTAAAGGTCAATCCATTGCAGCGGATAATGCTCTATCTATAATGGGATTTACACAGACTATGTTGTCTGATGAATTTGCTATTCCTATTAGACTTAATTTCAGTGATATTAAAGGTTATAATGAAGATATTCCTAATAAAGCTGAATGGGCTAAAAAACAGATTCTTAAATGCTTTAAAGATGAAAGATTATCTAATGGTGAACATAGTGTTCAAGTAGATATAGCGTCTAATAGTATTACAGTTTGGTGTCGTTCTCTTTATAATAATGATTATGGTACTTGGACTGATATAAATGGTGAGCCTATATCTGCACAGCGTTCTGAATTAACATCTCATATTCTTGATGCTGTTAAAGATAATCTTTGGTTTAATATGAATACATATACTATTGGTAATACCGCTTTACTTGCTTCATTCCCTATAAGTTGGAATACTAATCTTAAAGCTGGCAATGTTAAAGTTGAAGGTACTAATAGATATATCTATTCTGCTCTTATTGAATCTCAGCAAATTATTACTGATTTTGTTACGAATATTTCAATTAAGTCTATTGAAAACTCTAATAACTTTACTAATATTAGTTTCCATAATGTACGCAGTGATTATATGATTGACGCTGTTGCTACTATGAGTAAACTTCTTGCTGATAAAGGTAATAGTCTTAAAGCTTTTGCTAAGAGTTATTTTGAAACTACACAAGATAATGTAGGTCTTAAAGATGTTATTACTAAACTTAGTAAATATCTTGCACAAGAAGATCTTAGTAATATGGCGATTGCGAAAGCTCACGAACATGGTCATACAATAAACATGAAACAAACTCATGCTATGGCTAGATTTATTGAAGCTCTTGCAAATGAAGTTGGTGTTACTGCATACGAAGTAGATAGTAAGATTCAGAATAAAGCTAAAACTATTACTGAACTTGATTCTCTATTTAAAGAAGGCCAAAACTATAAACATACAGTTGAAGATTTTGAAGCTTATGCTAATTATCTTAATCGACAACTTGAAGTTTTAGATTATTATATGTACGTTGATAAAGCTGTAAATGCTATGAAACGTGCACAAGGATGTCTTATTACTGAAAAGAAAGGTGCTGGTCCTAAGACTTCTGAAAGTAATAAGCTTTTTGAATCTATTGCAATGCTTGAGCATAATGTTAATACTCTTATTCAGAATGCTAAAGATGCAGGTATTCCGGAAAGTATGCGCAATGAATTACTCTATAAATACTATAGTGTAAATGCAATTACTGATAAAAGCGAAGTTATTGATAATTGGTTGCTTAAAGCTAATGATTATCTTCTTGAAAATAAGGATTCTGATGGTAAAATAATTCAACTTGATAAACCTAAATCTCCTTTTAGAATTGGTGATAAATCAATGATTGAAGCTATATTCCCATCAGTTGTTAATACTAATTGGGAAATTGAAGATAGTGCTTATCCTATTCTTCAACAGCAATTGTATTCTACTAATGAGATTTCTGTTAATATGTTTCATGATCTCTTCATTAGTGAGAATCCTGCTTTTAAAGATAAGATTAATTATTGTATGGCTAAGCTTAAACAGATTAATAATCCTGAACTTAGAGAAGCTTTGGTTAATTATGCTATTATTGATAAAGTTAGACAAATGCCTTTCTTTAATGATGACAGTAAAAGTCCGGAAACACTTCTTGCTGAACGTGCTAAGTTATTAGGATGTGTTAATATTGTTAAAGACGAACAAACTAATGAATTTAAATTCAAAGGTGCTGTTGATTTAGCTCTTACTAATGTCAATCTTAAAAATTGGTACAATGAACTTGAAAGTAGAAATTATACTCATGATGAAAAAATAGCTATGTTTAAAGAATTACCTGTTGGTATTCAATTAGCTATGGTTAAGAATACACTTACTGATGGTAGATATGTTGCTGTAAATGGTCAATATGTTACTAAAGGTAATCTTAGACTTAATCCTAATCATATTCTTTCATTGCTTTCTCCTAATACTATGGAGAGTACTATTGTAAGAACTGGATATATTTCTATTTCAACTAAGGAAAGTGATGATGTTGATTTCACTAGAGATACATTCTTTCAGCTTATTAATAGTCCTGATGAGTATTGTCGTATTCTTGGTGAAAACTTAGTTAAATACGCATTTTGGGTTAATAAACTTGATTTTGGTCGTAATCTTTCTAAGTATATTCCTATTGACCTTTATGGTAAGTTCAAAACTAAAGATGGTAATTATGTAAGTGCTTATAAGACTTCATGGGGAGATCAATTTGATTCTCTTAGTTTTGAATCTATCGACGGTACTAGTGATAGAGATATTAGATTAGCTATGAGAGAACAAGGTATTACTGATGGTGGTAGTAACTTCCGTTCAGAAAATGCTGCTCTTTATAACTATGCTGAAGCTCTTTATTCTAGTCAAGCAAATGAAGATAATATTCTTCTTAGAACTAACGAAGAACTTGATGTTTTTATCGAAGCTTTTGTTCGTGCTAATTCTGAGAATACTCGTATCGTTAAATATATGAAACCTGAATATATTTATGATACTAATGGTAAGAAGAGTAAAGTTAAAGATCAAACTCCAACTTTTACTAAGATTACTAAGAGTAATTTCTCTAGAGCTGTATTTGATCTTAAAGGTGCAGTAGCTAATGAATGGCATAAAGATGTTGATCTTGAAACTCGTAAGTATATAGAAGATGCTCTTAATAGTGTTATTAAAAATGCTATTGGTATTAAACATAATGATATTTGGAACATCGTTGGTCAAATGATTTTTGAACCTACTAGATATGTAAATAATTCTAGTTATGCTGATGATATATATCTTAAGACTCGTGAAAAGGTAATTGATAAAGAACTTACTGGTCTTAAAAAGACTTACAAAGCTCAATTACCTGAGGGTATGCTTTATAAACGTTTTGATATTAATGATTGTACGTTCTATTATCCTATTAATAAAACGTTTAAATCTGAATATCTTACTACAGCTAATGATTATTATAAATATAATATTGAAGCTCAAGAAATATACGAGAAACTTGCTACTATTTTGAGTAAGTTCTATCGTAGATTTAATTCATCTGTTACTAATGTAGAAACTCATAACAGTCTTACATCAGCTATAGACGCTGCTACAAGTAACGCTGATTATACAATTTATATTGGTAATGAATCTGATACATATAGAGGTCTTATTGATACTTCTGCTATTACTACTATCCCATTGCAGGCAGCTATCAATGACACTTTCGATACCGATACACTGCCCTCGGAAATCCAAAATTTGGCACTTGTCGGCAACGGAGAGACGCTTTCTCAATTGAAACGATTAACAATACAAGGACAACTTTTTAAGGGCTTAGACAGGCTTATTCAAAGGCTAAATCCGACTAATGTTAGTGCAATTCAAGCTGATGGTATCAATGATATTATAGTTGATTACATTGGTATTAAAAAAGATCTTAATACTACTGTTCATACTATTAATAGCTCAACTCCTAAGTTCTCTAAAGTCTTAGATACAGAGTTCATAGCTGATGATAATACTGGAATTAGTATGTCAAACCTTGAATTTATTAATACTCTTTATGAAGTTGAAAAGACTGCTATCGGTAATACTAAACTTCTTAGAGATGAAATGAATCTCATGGGTGAACTCAATACTAATCTTGATAAGCTTGATGCCAAAGCTCAAAGTGAAATTGCTAGACTTGGTAGAGATATGAATAGTCTTCCTAATTATGTTGAAACATTCAAGTATAATGCTAATATACTAGAGAATGTTAAAGATATGATTAAAGCTATTCAAATGCCAATGGATACTAATACTATATTTAAGCTTTGGACTAAAGGTACTGTTGCTGATCGTAAACAATGGGTTACTGATCTAAATAAACTTAGTAGTCTTATAAAGTCTCAAGCTTATATTGAAGATCTAAATCCTATTGACGAAGCTAGTTTTGAAAATGCTTCTCAGAATACTAAAGATAGTGTTGCAGAATTTAATGAAGCTCTTCTTAATCTTAAAGGTTTATATGCTGAGATTATGCCTTTTAAACGTAAAGTTGTTGATGCTTCTAAGATTTACTTTGGTTTCTTAATCAATCAAAGAAGTCATAATCCTGCTTTCAATACTAAGTTTAAGTATATTCAAGATAAGCTTGTTGAAAACGGTTTTAATACTGATGAAATTGGCGTTTATACTATAAATGAAAGAGATATTCAAGAGAATATTCGTCGTATGCTCGGTGATAATCTTGATTTATCTACTGTTATTAAATGGTTAGATTCTGCTGCTCAAAGTGGTATTCCGATTATTGATACAGTTCTTTCTCAATATGAATTCCATACTCTTAATGCTACTGAATTTGCTTTCAATAATAATAAGCGTACATTCGCATTATTTAAGAAGTATGATAGATTCTATAAAGAAAAGTCTAATGGTAAACCTGATATGACTTTTTCTCAATCTCGTTCTAATGACTTTAGAGCTAGATTCATTAATGAAGCTAATTGTCAACTTGCTACACCATTTGATATGACTAAAGCTAACTATGATTATCAAATTGGTAAAGCTCGTGAATACGATGATTATATTAAGGGAAGATCTGAGTTAGAACCTCTATTAGAATCTGATGATTTTGCTACAGTTAAGAAAGCTCAAGATTCTCTTGCTAAACTTGAGGAAGAACATAAGAAAAGAGTTCGTGCTGTAGGTAAAACTATATATTCTACTATGAATGTTTCAATGCCTGCCAAAATTGTTAAAGGTAGACTTGAACTTGATCTTGAAGATGTATATAGTAATCCTAAGAAGTATTTTCCTAATCTTAGTGCCGAAGAAGCATATTATTATACTAAGCTAATTGAACGTGTCTATAAATCTAAGATTCGTAAGAAATTTGCTGAAGCTAATAATATTAAACTTAGTGTTAGAGGTCAAACTACTAATCGAGTTCTTCTTCAAGTTCAAACTGCGAAAGCTGATTATAGAGACGCTAAGTTTAGTAAACTTACTCATTCTGATATTGATATGATGGTTGAAATGCAAGAGATGTTTGCAGAACTTAATGATGTTGCAATGCCTAACACTGTTAAATCTGCTAGTTTCTTCCCGACTTTCATATCTGCTAATCATGTGAATGCTCTTAAACAACTTGTTGGTTATCATGAGTTGCAAGAAGATGATTATAAAAATACACTTAGTGGAGAAACTCAATACTATCTTAAAGCTACTGCACTTAATCGTCCAGAAGTTATAGGTCGTATTAAGTATGATCTCTACGCTATTACAAATAAAGAAGCTTATGATGCTCTAATTGAAAAAGCTAATAAAATAGCTAAACATAGAGGTTATTATAAACCTATTACTTCTATTGCAGATATTATCGAATATAATAAAGAGTTATCTGATAAACAATTAGGTGATGTTAGAAATCGTATGAACTTTGACCCTATGAATGTTACTCTTAATTATATTAATCAGCTTAAACGTATTAAAGTTAATCGTGACTTTGAGCCTGAACTTAATCTTCTGCAAACTATTCTTGCTATGCCTGAGTTCCAAGCTCGTGAATATGGTGTTAAGAGTAAGAATGTTATTAATAAGATTCTATCTCTTTATACTCATAAAACTGAAGTTGTTTCTCGTAAAGGTAAAGAAACAGAAGCATTTGATAGATTTAAAAAATTCTATGATGCTTTTGAAGGTAAGAATCGTATTAATACATTAACTGATAAACTTCTTAATATACTTCATACAGTTAATAGTAAATCTCTTATGTGGATGAACTTAACTGCTGCTTTAAAGAATATTGGTACAGGTCATATCAATATTGTAAGTGAAGCAACTGGTGAATTTACTACTAAAGCTACACTTCTTAAAGCTCATAAAATGTATGTTAAAGCTCTTCCATCATTATGGGCATCACTTGGTGAATATACTTGTAATAATCTTGATGCAGCTTTAATGAAGTTAGCTGGTAATATTTTTGAAGATCATATTGAAGCTGGAGTAGATACTAAGACTAATATTGTTTCTCTTAGTATGTCTAAATGGGATAATGTGATGTTTGCTCCTAATACTATTGGTGAGCATTATTTGCAATTCGCTACTTTCTTGTCAGCTATGCAAACTCATCGCATTGTTGCAGGTACTATTATGAATTATGATCAATTCGTATTCTCACTTAGAGAACGTCTTTTTAGAGATATGGTTGATGATGAAACTTATACTAAGTATAAAGCATATAAAGATAAACAAGAATCTGTTAAAGGCAATAACGTTGAATTTATAGATTATCTTTCTCGATTTATTGCTTATCGTGCTAATAACTTTACTAACGAATGGAAATCTAATTACGCTAAGGCTTATAAAGAAGGTCTTAAGAATGCTAGAGTTGAGTTTGAAAAGAATCAAGTTATATATGATGCTTTTGAACTTAAAGATGGTATCGCTTCAATTAAAGCTGAAAGTAATATAACTCTTGAAGATTTTGCTAAGTTCTTAGGTAAAGTTAAAGGTGTTAATCATAGTTTGCATGGTATTTACAATACTTTCGATAAATCTATGTTATCTGGTAAGATGTGGGGAGAGGTGATACTTCAATTCCGTAAATGGCTTCGTCCTAATTTCATTCGTTATTGGGGTAAACGTATAGGTAAAATTGTATTTGATGAACGTCTTGAATCTTATAGAAGTGGTGCTTACATGGATATGATAAATTTTCTATTATCTAATGGTAAAAGTGCTTATAGAGAAACTATTGATAAAGCCATAGAAAATGACGAAGATATTGATTTTGCTACTAAAGCTAAAGCTATATTCAATGGGTTCTGCGGTTTATTATATTGGTTCAAAGATATAAACTTTAGATATAATACTCTACCTCAAGCTCAAAAGGCTAATATAAAAAGAGCCATGTTTAATTTTACAACTCTTGTTGGTTTATCTCTTGTAGCTGCTAGTCTATATGCTGCAAAAGACGATGACGATGAACTTGATGAAAATCGATTCTTTGCTCTTGCTTGTTATACTATTTATGGTATTCAAACTGAACTTTATGAAACTTCACCTTGGGGTCTTTATTCATTCTATAAACGTACTATGGAGGCACCTATACCTTTTGAAACAAGTATGTCTAATGTTCTTAATCTTGCTTATTGGACACTTATTGCTCCAATGATTGTAGATGATGAAGAAATGCTTTATGATAGAGGTACATATAAAGATGAAGATAAACGTTGGATTGCATTTAAGAAAACTATTCCGTTATTCAATCAATACAACAAGATGTTCTATTTACCAAAGAACAATACATACTATATGCAACAGAACCCAATATTACAGATGATAGTTGAACTAAATAAGTAAGGACTTCTGTTGGACTTAAAAAAAATGAGAGAGGGCTTTCAGATAATACTGTCAGTCCTCTCTCTTCTTGTATCTATACTACTCATACTCTTGCTCGTGTCATTGCGAACGCTCCACCCCGTTCCACATCTATCCCTCTATCGGGGTCTGCAATGCTCCACAATGCCATTTTTGCCACCTGCGGGCTTCATATATTGATTATCTATTGGCAGACGATAATTAGTTCATATCACAAAAGAAAGTGTCTCTATGAGCCTCTATTGAAGTCGTTTTAACCATATAGCTATGATGATTTGTACTAACGTTAATACGACTAGCATTAGAAACGCTAAGAGTAGCTTTCCAAACCCCAGTAGGGAAATAGGTGTGGTCAGGAGCAGAACTTTGTATCACTCAAAGAAATATCGAATAGGTTCAATATCATCTTTATTGATATTAGTAATATAAGCATTTCTAATATAAATAGCATTATTTCTAACATCAAATGAAGCATTAGCTTTAATTAAAATTCTACTATGTCGAATCATAACTTTAGTATCATCATATATGCAAGTAACAATTTTATGAGTTCTATCTCCATTATATCTAATAGCACCACGAAGTTTTACTATGTTTACGCCTATTTTTATGAGCATTTGTTTTGATATTAAGATTTATATAGTATATTTGCATTGCTCTGATGTTACCGCTCCCAGAGTATTACGGTGATAATAGCTATAACAAACAACAACGGTACATGACATAGCAATCCTACCTAAAATCCTGCTCTAGTGACAACTCCTAACAGGAACTGCATGAGTGCTAATAATAGCATTTAAATAAAAGGTAGTAGCGCAGTAACTATTTGATTGACTATGTCTGCTAATAAAGCTCTTTCTACTTAAAGTAGTGCTATTACTAATAAGAGTATTATTAGAAACTGTTTGAATCGATTTGCGTATTCATGCAGTAAAGGAGTTGCTATATAAATTGTTGTTTTATATGATACCGCTAGTGCTAATGTAAGTACTAGCGGTATTTTTATTGTTATTAATAATAACCTTCATTATCACTACCACATTCACTCAGTCCACCAAAGCTAACTTTATTCACATTAACAATGAAAGGTAGAATCTTCTTAATTTGAGTAGAAGTAACAACAAAACTATTGTTAGTACCCGGATGCCTCATAACATACTTAATACTACCAATATAAAGATTAGGAGATAGACGCTTATACTTTTGCTTTTCAGCAGCGGTCATAGTAGCGAATCTATACACCTTATGCAAAACAGACCAATTACCAGTAAATTCTTGAATAAGAGTTCCATTTGCATCACGAGTAATCACATTTCCATCAACTTCAATATAACACGTATGTGTTTTAGTTTCTTCCATTATGCAGCTCTTAGTGCCGTTAAGGCAAGATCATAAGCCTTTTGATTTAGTTTATAAGCACCTTTTTTAGTAAGAGCTTCAAAGCGATCTTCAGAAGACTTATAATCAACAACATTATTCAGATAACAACTCACACCATTATAAAGCCAAAGCACAGTACCACGATGTAACTCTTGACCAACACCATTCTCAATAGTATCAAGAACAGCTTTGACTTTATTTTGAGTTTTAGCAGAAATAATATCCTTATCAGCAGCAAAGATATTAGTTCTAAGCTTCATGTGCTCTTGTTGTTCATCATTAAGAAACAGATTATACACAAAGCCAGTCATATTATTAGATTTAATATTAATGGCTTTAAGAGCTTGCATAGATTCTTGCATAGCTTCATGATAGATATGCGTAGCACGAATACTATTCACAGCACTCATAATAGCGTTGTGAACATTCTTTGTATGTTTAAAAGAAAACTGTTGTGTTGCATTTTTAATAGCTTGATTAAGCATATTATTACAAATAACACGAATATTTGTAACAGCACACGTGATTAATCCAGAACCATCATGACTATTGGTAAATAAAAGATACTTATCAATAAGATCTTTATTATCAATAGTGATAGCATCAGGGAATTTTGCAGTTACAAGCATACTCGCACCATTCTTATAACAACCAGCAGTTTCAATACGAACACTCTTATCGTAATCACATATTTGATTAATAAAATCAAGAGCTACAGAGTTCTGTACAACTTCATACTTAGAACCTACAGCACCAAATACATGATTTGTATCTTCTCTATAAGTAGCAAAACTGTTAGGAACTTTGTATAACAGAAAGCTACCTGGATTAGCAGGATCTTCAAGACGAACACGAGTCTCTTTAATACCTACTTTATAATCAAGATTTGCTTCTTTAATAGCATCCTTCATACTCAAATCATTGATAGGTTTACCCATCTCATTAAATACGAGAGGACGTCTTTGATAATTTACAAAAGGCATAATATACTTTGTTTCAATAGAAGTTTATTTCTTAATTGTAACAATATCCTTTTCTTGAAGCGTCCAAGCATCAAGACCTTCAGGAGATTGATTCAATGTTTCTTTAAGATTAGTACTATTAATATAGAATTTGAAATCACCTTCTTCAAAAGTAACTCCATGTTCAGCGAGAATAGCTTTAATCTTATTAGCTTTATCAAGATTTAAACCTTTATCAAGTTTAACATCAATAAAACCTTTAATTGCATCAATGTTCGCAGGTACTGTATCAACAGATGGATTTTCAAAGTATTGATACATTTGATTAAGAAAGCTATTAAACATTTCCGTATCTGTAACAACTTCCTGACCTTTACGAACACTAATAGTAATATTCGGATATTTAAGAGACACACTACCAGTAGGTTCTTTAATACCTGTTTCAGCATTCTTCTTTAATACCGGTTCACCATACTTATACGCACATTCAGCCATAACATCTTTAAGACGTTTAATCTTTTTCTCAGTACGTTTAACACGATCATCAAGAGCTTGCTTGTATTGTTTAAGTAATGCTATATCAGTGTTATAACGATCTATAACAAAAGCATAAGCATAAAGTTTCTCACCGAGTTCCTCTTCACTAATCGCAAGTTCCTCAGCACCACTTTCTCCTATATCTCCACCATTCTCGGCAGCATATTCTAATATTCTATCAATATTAGCTTGTATTTCAAACAGATTCATCGAAATTCAATTCAGTTTGGTAATGACTATAATCTTCAATCTCTTTAAAACGAACAACAGTATCCTTAACATATAACTCATTAACAGGATAAATCTTATATGCTTGTCCAAGATCTTCATAAACTAGAAGTTCATTCTTAGATAAACGTTTGTTATAAGATAAAGGATAATTGAAATCAGTTATATGAAACACAATGTTAGGTTCACCAAAATGTTTAATATATGTATCAAGTGCTATAAGAGCAGGTAATTTAGTAACCTGCACTTTCACTCTCTCCGCCATGATCTGAATCAGTAATAGTTTTTTGAGAAGTTCTAATTACATCAAGATGATCTTTACATTGTTGCATAGTGATGTGCATATTCGGATGTGCTTTACCATACTTATCATAAAGACGCTTATCAATGATATTATCCCATTCTTTATTAAAGTTAGTATAATACATTTCACTCTTAACACCTAAGAACAAATACTCACGTGCATCTTGAGCAGGTAAATCAAGTTCATCTTTAGCTTCATTATAAAAGATCTCATCCATGATGCAACATCTGATATAATGATATGCTCGCTTATTTGCGATATTAGTATCATTTTGATATAAACAAAAAGCAATATCTTCAAGATTGTAAAGACGTTGAATCTTATCTTCATTTTTTTCAATAGCTTCAACATCTTTAAGAAATCTCTTAAAACAAGCATTGAAAGTCGAATCTTCAACCCAATGAGGGAGACAGAAAGAAATACCATCAAATCTACCTTCATTAGAATAATCACACCAACGAGTAGATTCAACGGCATCTGATTGAACACGTTCACGTACAAGTTCATCAACAACACTTCTAAGAGTAGTTATATATGCACTCATACGAGCGAAAGGATGATCGAATTTCGGAACAAACCAAGCTACACCATGAGTTTTCCAAATCTCATCACCTTCCATAGTAGAAGTCTGAATAAGAGCTTTAGCTAATTCAGGACTTTCATTATATACAACACGAAGATTAGTGTAGATATAATAAAAATGAGAATCAGGTCTTGCATCTTTAATATCAGAAACAAAACGAGAAAAAGCAGAATATCTAATGTTTATCATTTCAATACTCATCATATCATGATAACCACAAACATAAATAGGACAATGCTCAAGAATCGAAGTATGACCTTTATCAATAAGCATCAAAAGAAATTTAACGTAACTTCCGGGAGCAGTCTTACCTTCAGATTTATAACAAAGACGACCGGCAAATTCAGCTAATTGTAAGCCACCTTTAAGATTATGAGCTGTATGAATAACACTAACAGGTCTAACAAATTTCATTACATATCAAGTTTAGTTTGTCCACCATCTTTTTGAACTCTATACCAATAATCAATATGATCTTCAATTGTACGACGTAATATTCCTCTACATTCATCATTATTACCACCAACACCTAAAAGAGTTTTACAAGTACCGTCAACAACTTTAGAATAATTCATAACAGCATCAATAATACTTTCATTATCAATAGGTAAACAAGTATTAATTGAATCAGTTTTAATAGTACATCTACCACCAAGACGATGAATCTCATCTACAAGATACCAAACAGCTTTATTAAGATCTTCAACTTGTTTATCAATAAGCTTACGATCTTTATCTTCTTTAAGACCGGCTCTCCATAGATATTTAATAGCATTACCTATATTAAAATTTCTATGACGAGTAACATCAATACATTCAATACCACTAGGATCAGAAGTATAATGTTTAGGATGATTTACTTGATCATTTTTATTTTTAGATGCCATAGCGATCAATAAAACGATTTATTTTAAACACTACAAGCTTATCAATATCGTCTTCTTTAATATTATATTTACGCATGATACGCTCAATAACAATTCTAACATCAGCAATTTCTTCCATAAGACTTTTAAGATGCTCATTATTATGACATCTATTAATCTTAGAAATAGCTTTAATAAGTTCAGATAACTCTTCAATAACTACTGTATCATGAGGATCAATTGCACAAGCTTTATTAAACATAGCAATTCTCTCATTCCATAATACAGCACCTTTAGGAGAATCTATAACAGCATTTACACTTTCAGGTGTCATATATTTTCCCACTCAGCTAGAGTATCATCACTCTTAGTTTTCCAATCATTAGCAAAAATCTCATCACCAGTAGGTATATAATAAGTAATATCACCATTATCAAACTTACAAATTTGATTTTGATAGCTGAGACTAGTGATACCAACTTCTGTAATCTCACGTTTAACAACTTCCGGAAGACTTTGCATTTTAGGAATAGTTTCTTCATTTATATCAGCAGGAACTTGTGCAAATATAAACACATCATTATCCCAATTAGCACGTCTAGCAATATAAGAACGAGTCTTAACACGTTCAATAGCTTCTCCAAAATTCATAATAACAATTTTAAATTAAACAAAAATAGCCGCTAGTCAATTAAGACCAGCGGCTTCAACAGCGTGCTTCACAGCATAGGCTATAATTGAATAAGAAATCAACCCATATTATCTTTTAAATACGTATTTCAACCAACTACCCCACTTACGATTAATAAGACTACCTTTAACATTCAAAGGTTTAAACTCAAGATACTTAATATTATCAATATTTTTGATAACATCATTAATGTCATAGTAAGTACAAATAGGAATACTATCTTGCATAATAGTATAAGTTTTACCGTTTTTGTAATGTACAATAACATTATAAGAATCTACATTAGTCTCATTAGCTCTAGCTTCACGCTCAAAACAAAGTTCACGATAAGCCTTACCTTCAGTGAAGAGTTTAAAGAACCATTCAATGACGTACCATATATAGAAGAATATACCTAAGAGGTCATTCTGTTGTTTAGTATGAGAACGTTCATGTTGAATGAGTTTAAAATATCGACTAGGATACCTAATCATTAATGTAAGCCTAGATTTATCTTTATCTTTAAGATAAAGTCTAGCAAACATATTAATAGCAACAAACTTACCAAAAGGAAAGTGTTTAGCGACAACAACTTTCATATCTCAATCATCTGAAAAGTTATAATTTATAATAGTTTCCCAATCATCTTTAGGCATACAACCTTTATAATCAGGAACTCTAGCTTCCATAAACTCATCAAGCTTAATAGAAATAACGGTACAAATACCAAAATCCATGAGACGTTTACGTTGATTCATACAACAAAACAAATTAGCTTGATCGAGTGGAATACCAATGCTAACAAGTGCCGCTATGAAATATCTACGAAACATTTCTTTAGTAACACTACTAACAGCATCCATAATTAAGCCTTTTTATAAATATGACTTTCTGCAATAGCTTTAAGACGATTAGAAAGTTGTTCCATATTAACTTCAATCGTCTTAGCGGCTGAATGATAAGTTGTAATAGTTAAAGCTCCAATAAACTCAGGGAACATTAAAATATTAAACTTAGCTTTATAAGTATTACCAGCTTCATTCTGAGCAATCCATGCTTTAGGATTAGCATAGAAACTAAACGTATCAAGTGTTCTAACTTTAGAATTTAGATACAAAGGATTAAGTTTAGGGAAGAATGAAAGAATATGATTATTTGTAGGAGCTTCTGTAGCTGGGATAACACTATCTTTAATCCAAGCTTCAAAATCTTCAATAGTATCAAATATAAGTCTTGCAGAACATTTAGCAATAGCTAAAGAACTACCTTTAGGAACTTTATAATCTATAAGTTTCACAGCCTCCTTAAATAGATTATAAGTATATCTGTTAAACATCTTAATAGCATGATCACGAGACTCAACTTCAGCACTCATGTTACTATCAACACAAATATGAAATTGAGGTTCATAAGCACTATCATAATTTTCATTGTCGATCAAATAACCGATATTCCAAATCTTATAATAGCGAGCTTTTTCATTATTACCATCAAAGAACTCAATTGGAATATTATGAGCATAAATATAATACTGAATTTTCAAAAGAGTTTGATAGAATACAAATTGATTACCACTAGTAACAGGAATAAACTCACCTGTAGCATCAAGAATGAAATTAATATTGGTATTAAGCCAATCAACTTCATCCTTAGATAAATCAGCAACAGTTCGAGGCTCTGTAACTATATATGGTTTATCAGGAGCATCTGTTCTAACAACAGACGGAATTGAAACACCATTTATTACAATAGGTTTATACTTCTCAGTTGTAATAGCAAGTGCAGATAATTCTTCTTCAGCTTTAGAATGAGAACTATCAATAGGAATATCTTGTTTAATTTCCTCTTCTTCTTTAAAAGGATTTGTATCTTCCATTATATGTAATTAATCGTTAGATTCATAATCACGAACTCCGTAAGCATTAGCATTAAACGGAATCTTCTTATCTGTACGTTCATAAAACTTAATAGCAAGCATTTTACCGATAAATTCATTCCTATGACTAAGAATATAATCACTTGTCATAGTATTATCAGTATTACCATTATAAACAGCTGTAGGCTTAACTTCAAATGTTTCAGCATTTAAATCATTCTTACATTTGAACTTAGCATAATTATAAACTACCTCATGACCATCAACAATTTTAGTTATAGGATCAACGAGAATATCTAAACACAAACATTCAGTCTCTTCACATTGTTTAGCTTTCATCATAGTTTGTGGACGAGAACCGAATTTATATTCTGCAATCTTAGAGCGAACAACACAACCCTCATAACCGGCTGCAATACAACGATCTCTATAAGCTTCAACATCAGAATCACCTTTAATATTAATAGAACATAATGAAACTATTTTAGCATTTTTAGTATCATCATGTTCTTCAGGTTTAAACTGAATATAAATAGCATCTGAATTTGAAGATGTAGCATTTAACCAAGCTTTATTCAAAATATCTCTACGAAGATGATAACGATCTCTATTAGAAATATCAGGAATACTAAGATCAAAATTCACAAATTGAAGATATTTATGAAGAGGATTCTTAGGATTACGTGCAGCACCACCAATAGTAGTATTCTTTTGACCTTTAATATAAAGCTCACCATCAAAAGTAATATTTCTATAATCGGGAGTACAATAAATGTAAGTCATAAAAGCATCTTCAATATGTTTTACATTATAACGAAGACCTTCTTTACTTCTAATAACAACTTCTTTAGTTTTACCAAATAATCCATTATCAACTTCATCTAACTTAATAGTACAACGAACACCATTAATCTTAGGATCAGCAAAAGCACCATTAGAATAATCAAAAATGCCAGTTTTCCACTTTTGACACTTCATAGGTTTATCAACATTATTTGCATCAGTAGCAAATTTAGGAATGACGTTATCTAGTAGATCATGAAGTTGATTAGCACTCTCATACATATCACTAGTAACACCATACATTTCTGCCGTCTTGTATCCTCGATCGATTTTACGCTTGATTTGGCTTTTATAAGAGGTCTTTGTTGAAGCTGATACAATTACCTGTCCGACGTCTGAAAGTCGCTCAAACAAGCCGTATGACACCCTCTCGTGGCTTCCGTCAGTCTCAATCCTCCAAAACACGATACGTCCCAGTGCATCACGCTTGTAAAGAGTAGTAACGTTATCATCCCCATATACGGTTGCCATCTTCATCAACATTATGAGATAAAACAATACAATGCGTAGGATTATTATATGCAATCAGCATACAATTCCAAGAATCACGAATAGTCTTATGAGGAGCATAAGCAATAGTTTTAAAGTTCTTATGACAAAAACATTGATAACTACCGGTTAATGCTTGTTTATTGTGAAGTTTACCTTGAACAACTTCAAAGAGAGTTTCAACAATCTTAAAGTCCTCATCAGACTTAATCTTAGTTTCGCCCATAAATGCACCTTCTTTAAAAGGATTAAAACCCCAAGTATGAACGAATTGATTTAGTTTAATTTGAGCATTTTGATAAGACATCTTACTCATAGCTTCACGAAGCTGTTTAACAGCATCAATAACTATGTTATAATCAGTCTTATTCATAGGATATAAGAAGTACCTAGTACCATCACCTAAAGCTCTAAGAGGAACACCCTCACATAATAGCCGTTGCGCATCAGGGCACAACTCCTCCTTTTTTACCATTTACGATCTCATTTAAATACATATTAGCAAACTTTTTCTTAACGAAGTTGTAATCTGTAATACGAACTAAATCTGTAGGATCTTTAGCACTATAACCTTTAGTCATGAACAAAGCGATAAAGCCATAATTCTTTTCATATTCGATAGCGGAAGTAAGACCAGTATTATCAGTGTCAAGCATAACATAAACTTGAATCCTAGTAGTCTTTCGTAAAACATCAACAATATCATCAGGAAGTTTAGCAGTTTCACTTGCAATCACATAAACTCCAACATCATTAATTCTTAATTCTCTCAGTATTCGTAACATTAATAGTTTATCCTTTTGAGATTTAACAATCAACTTATAATTAGTATCAGTTAAAGTCTCAAGATTTTCAAGAGGACACTTATTATTAGTAATGAAACGATTAGCAGTATGCTTATTTCTAAATGGAAAATAAAGTTTAATACAACCATCATTAACTTGATATTCATAACAAGGGTCATGACGAGTATAATAATAAGGATTACTAACACCATCAATCTTAAAAGATTCAACAGCTTTCACGTATTTATCTACAAGATCATTAGTAACACCAAATTGATTATAATACCTATAATCATAAAAAGTCATTTTACGATTTACAGTTGTAATAACACGAAATTCATTATTGATAATCTTATTTTGAGCTTGATATACACGATTAACGTAAGGTGAATCATTAAGAACATCAGAAGCATATTCAATAATATTAGAACATATTTCAACGAAATCTTTATTATTAGTACAATTCTTTTTAAGAACTAGACCAACAATCTCAAATACATCACCACGATAACGATAATCTGCAAAATCACGAAATATTAACTTATCACCATACCATTTAAAACTAACTGAAGGATTAGGATCATAACGAAGAGGATTAGAGATTTTATAATTGCGTAAACAAATACAATTATTTATCTCTGTTTCAGGAACATTAAGAAAGACAGAATAAATATGTACTTGATCAAGTGTATTCAAAATATAATCTTTATCACTTGTACTCCACATATTTACATCTTTTGTAGCATTTGCAATCCCCAGTAGGGAACAAGGTGAGGTCACGTGCGGAGCGTTAGCAACACTATGCACAAAACCAATAGACACAAAAAAAAGAGGATAGATTGCTCTACCCTCTTCAAAAGTCTAAGTTACATCTTAATATTTACCCGGAGTACCACCGTTACCAGCATAACGATTCTTTAAAGCATTAATTGCATCAGCATTAACGCCTTGACCGGAACCGTAATCCATAGCAACGCCAGCTTCAGCGGCTGCACCAGCAGGTTTCTCGTCTTTATCAGCATCTTTAGAGAGTTCAACAGTCTCACCCGGAAGAATCTCAATTGAAGGTTTTTTGCCGTTAATAACACGTTCAACATAACCTTGACCAACAAAGCCCGGAGTACAAAGATACTTACGATCACCATAATGAGCAAGAAGCTTCATCCAAACAACGATAGGTTCACCTTTTTCATCTAAGAATACAGGCTTACCCTCTTTGCCAACATTGAATGCTTTAACAAAGAACTCACAAAATGCTTTCCATTGAGCGATACGACCGTTAATATCAGCGTTCATATCAATAGACTGAGGAAAGCCGGGTTCAACGAAGTTAGGACAACCGATATAAGCATCGAGACGGTGACGACAATTCCGGTACGCTTCCGTAATTAAAGAGGTAAACGTTTTAACATCTACAGCAGTTCCGTCAGTTTTGCGAGTAGTGACGATACGGAAAGAATCAGTATAAAACCGATCAACTTCATCACCGGGAACGGGTTCTTCTTTATAACGGAAAACAATAGTTGGTACAGGAATACCGGCATACTCATAGGTAGATGCAACACCGTTCTCATCTACTTTAGGAGTTTCGGTTTCTTTGATCTCAACAGATACAAGATGAGCCTGACACAAATTGTTGAACTCTTCACGAGGTTTAAACTTCTTGTCTTGGGTAACTACAACCTCACCAAAATTAATAACTCCGGCAGCAGCTTGACTTTTATTAACTTCACTCATTTTATAAGTAATTTAAAGAGTAAAAAAAAGAGGAACCTTAATAGTCCCTCTTTCTGTAAGATAGATTTGCTTAGCTAAGCAATATGTTGTCACGGATATAGATTAAATATCATCTCCGTCACCAGCGGTTTCTTGAGAAGCAGCAGTTTCAGCATTTGCAGTATCGGCTACAGTTTCCGGTGCATCAGCTTTCTTATTTTCTACATCATCGGCAGCAGTTTCAGCTTCAACAGACGGATCGTAAGGACGGTCGATAATCTGTGCGTTCACGCAAGCCCAGATACGTAACATAGAGCCGTCAGAGTTCGGATAGTCGATACCGGTATCAACCAATTCGTAGTGAACCTCGCGATTAGCGGTGTACTTCGTGTAAGGTTTACCCTCAGAATCTTTCTTATCAATTCCGTAAGCATAGCCAAGTTCAGCCAGCTTATCAGCTGTGATAGCTTGTGCATCCGGAGTGTTCTGCAAGAATTGAGAATAACAAGCTGCGTAAGAGCAGAACAATTTACGACCAACACCCTTAGCTTTACCGACAGCAGCAAGAGTCATCATGTCGTCAGTTTTCACTTTAGAAACCATGATGAAGAACTTCTTGTTCACATCGTTCTCACATTGATCAGCAGTCAAGACCATAGCTTTCATATAGTCGCCTGTTTCAATGTTAAGCATCTTAGATGCAAGACCGTTAATACACATCTTGTTAATGGAGATGTTCACCACCAATTCCGGACGAATTTCATCACTTACTTTAGCAGCTTTAGCTACAGTTTCAAAACGACCTTCATTGATACCAGCTTTCAAGAAATCAAAATTAAATTTTTCCATGACTTTAACTTTATTAATAGTTTATGTAAGATAGATGTTTGCAATATCACTACCACAAACGGTATTTATTCTTTAATAATTTGCGTTATCATCTGCTTCTACATATTGAACATCAACGTAATCATCATTAATAGATTTAACGTCTTTAAGTTCAATATCACAATACATTCCGTTAAGAATATCATTAGCACAGATACGAGCAGCGATCATAATCGCCATTTTTCTCATAAGAGAACGAGTGTGTTTATCCCAATTATCTTTACCTTTAACATCAGCGCCAGTAATTGAGTTCTTACCCGATTTAAGACCAGCGTCAATAGCTTCTTGAAGAGTATAAGAAATTGTAGTTCTTTTACCTTTACGAACAAGAGTAATAGTTGTACGATAAGTTTTAACAACACGAGTAACAGGAATCATACCTTGTTCCGCCATCATTTTATGAACATAATCATCATTATATTCATCAATATCAATGTGACGTTCAGGTTTAAATTCAATAATAGGTTTACTTAGCTGAACATTAAAATATTCATATACGGGAACAAAGTCTTCGTCAATCTCAATATCAATATTATGTTTATTAAGACAACCTTCAACAACATTAATTCCCGTATAAACTTGTCTAGTACCACCACTTTCAAAACAAAATATATTCTTTAAAGAAGCAGTAACAGAAAGACCAAGAGTTTTACCAAGTTCAACCTTTTGAATAGCGTCGAGATTAAGATTACGACCATAAGCTAGAGAAGTCATAGGAGAAAGACCTAATTCCTGCCCAGTTAATAAACAAGTAACCATGTTATCAATGTTAATAACTTCAGTGACAATTCCATCTTTAGTTACATTTTCTTTAAATCTCGCACCAAGATCAGTATTTATAAGACTTTCAGCAAAAGTTCTATATTCACCAAGAACAGCGAGATTACGAGTAATTACATCTTTATTTGCTTGTGCGACAGCTCCACTATTAGCTTTTACAACTTCACCTTTATTAGTAGCAGCATTAGCACCGTCTTTCGTAGCATCATCTGTAATAACTTCTTCACTCATTTTGTCGTTTTCTTTGTCTTTATTTTCCATTGGTAAAAATAGATAATATTTTTGACGTGTGCAACAATAGTAAGCACTAAATCATCAAAAATTAAAATTTAACATCTTTAATGTCATTAGTCCAGACAATATCAGTAGTAAATTTACTCTGCGCATCAATGAGCTTTTCTTTCTCTTTTGACGTGTAGTAATCGTCCGAATTGAGTGCGAAATCTTGCATATAAAGCCATATTATAATAGTAGGCTTATTTATGTATGGCTGTTCCTCTTTCTTGTCGGAAATGGTCTTAAATGGGTTGCAGTATGGGGAGGTACATATAATTGTAGTAAGACCCTCAACATCAAAAACCACATTAGCAACTTCATTAGTAGCAATAATAGAAACATCACCATGTTCAAGATGTTTTAAACATTCTTTTCGGATACCAATATCACTAAATACTTTAGGTTCACCTTTCTTAGCACCAGTAGTATAAGTATAAGGTTGACCATTGAAATCATAACAAATCCTAGAAGTCATACCTTTATACCAACACATACAGTAATCTAAAGTCTCAACAAAATTAGTAATAGAACGAGTCTTACTTAGAACAAGTCCTTTACCTTTAATATTCTTAATAGCAGTAGCAATAGCTTCTCTCTTATTAAGATTATTATTATATAACTCTAAACGTTTTTCAATAGCATCACTAAATGCTTTAGTACGAGTGAGTATATTATCGGGATTCCAATACATTTCTACTTGCTTATTATAATCATTAGAAAGATCAAGATTAGCTTTCCAACCCATAACTTCAGCAACCATATTACGTACTGTTTCACTATGTATATGCTCTACTTTATCAGTAAGATTATTTACATAATTAACACCCATGTGACAAGCTTTAATAAGAGCCATATCATCTTCTACCATATCCATGCGCAGATGAGTAAACTTCCTAAACTCATAATTCACCATCTTAGCTTTACCTTTAAATATAGAAAGCATAGAAGAGATTTGTTCAGTAAGCTGTTTATATAGCTCTTTTTCTTCACTTGTAAATTCGATACCAACATTATATATAACATAAGGAGAAATCCAACCTTCTTCCAAAGCCATACCTTTAGTTATAGTATCAACAACCGGAATACCACAAGCAGTAAATGCTTTTAACATATTAACCGGAATCTTTTTTGTAGTAACAAATAGAAACCTATCAGCAGCTACTTTCTTCAACTTCTTGAAATAAGTATCATCTTTATGATAAGCTTCATTTGTACAATCAAGCATTACAAACGTATCAGCATATAGCATATCTTTACCTTTACAAGTTTTAGTGATACGATCAATAAAATCTTTAAGTAAATCTATAACTACACCTGTATGAATAATACGTTTACGAAGAGAATCTTTCGTCTTAATATCAGGAACTACAATGTGAACATAAGGATCAGCTTCAACTTGATTAGCTACATGTTGAATAATCTCACTAATTACAAGAGGAATATCAATACGTTCAGTATATTGAAATAGACCTTTATAACCAGCTTGTTTCCATTTAAGAATACCCTGATAAATACGCTTATATTTTTCAGAAATATCGTAATCTTTCATCTATCTTAATTAACATTTGTAAGTTTAATATTATCAAGAACAGCTCTAGCGCATTGTTCTATTTCATTACGATTATATACATCATCAACATAATCAGTTAATAATTCATATAACCTAAAACCAGCATCACCCATGATACGACAAAGATCAAAAACAATATGTTTAAGCATCTTATCATGATCATAATCTTTAAAGTTCTTACTATTAAAAGGATATTGAATAAAGAAATCTTCAAAGGCAGCATCTAAATACACAACAATAACAGCTTTAACAGCTAAGAATTTATTGGTATAAAAATCTTTATAAATAACAGCTCTATCTCTCTTCATATCTTACCAACCAAACAAGTTATTACTATTATTGTTAATACCACGACGTTCACCTTTACCTGTTTTACCATTACCATAAAGAATCTTATAGGCTTCATTAATATAGAAACCATAATTAAGATTATAATCTTCTTTATATTCGTAATCATTAAACAAAGCTACTCTCTGATCAGCAACAAGCGACTTCTCTTCTTCAACAACTATTCCACTAATATCATCACCATACGCTATATTATCAGAATCAGGAACAATAGCTTTCGTTATAGCACCTCCACCACTTTTACAAATATAAAAACGATTATGCTTTTGACACTTAATATAAACAGGTTTACCATCTCTAACTGTCTTATAAATTGTAGTATATTTACCAGCAACTTTCTGACTAAAACAGTAATCATAAATGGCAGTACGAGAAGTATTGATATAATTTCTAATAAATTCAGTAATATCAACACCATAAAGGAAATATTCTTTAAGAGCTTTCTTAACAACAGGGTAAACAAAACCTTTATTATATTCAGGGTCTTGAAGAAAATAACCTTTAAACTTAATAAATTTATCTTCAATAGCTTGACGTGTAGTGTAAGTATTACCTTTAGAATCAATCCAGACACCACAACGATTATACTCTTGTAAAGCGTCATAGAAACCATATCCAACAGCAATATAATCATTAACAGCACTTCTACAATACTTCTCAAACTTTTCAGTTTCAAGAGTAAGCTTACTATAATCTTCCCATTCTTTACAAATATGTTCAAAGGTATCTTTTCTAGAAATAGGAAGTCTTACAAGAAGACCATCTGTATTAGCAGAAAGAACATCAAAATTATTAAGTTCAAACGCTTCTATAAGATTACATAAAAGTAATTGAAGATTGATAGTAACAGTATAAGTACATTCAGGGTCATATAAATAATCCATAGCATCATTCAATGCACCATAAATACGATTAATAACAATCTTAAGAGCATCAGCTTCTAATTTACGACCACTATGTTTTGCATCAAGTCGAGTCGTTCTAAGCCATTCAACAATACCTAAAAACACTTTTGAAGATAAATGATGAGGACTAACACCATATTCAACAATAAAGCTGGGGTACATTGAATTAACATCAGGGTCAGCAAGAATCTCACCAGATTCAGCCCAAATGACACGAGGATCATCTTTACTATGAAGACCACCTTTTGCCATCGTATAACCCTTATCATGAGAAAGAAATTCTAAAGATTGAAAGCTCTTTCTCCATGTAGTAACAACGATTCCATTGGCAATAGATTCACGTTTAAGTTCACTTTGCTTAGGACTACCAAGACCAATATAAATACTATATTTCTGAATAGATTCAAGAATCTTCCTATAAAAAGGAGTCTTAAATTGAATGCTATCTTTGACAACTTTACCAATAGGCACAGCACTGCGTTCAGTTCTAAGATCAACAAACTCATAAGAAGGCATACCTGACCATTCAGAATAGAACTTAGTCATTAGATTTTTACCAATAGAACTACGAGACATATTACGTAGATCAATAGCATACATCTCACTTAGCTTAGCACGAAGATCTAATTCTTTCTGTTGATTCTTAACAAGAGCATCAGTACCAAGAACATCATTAATATTATAATCTGTTACAAGTGCTATCTCATCACGTTTGATACGATAACTCCAATGAATAGGTAAATCTTGAATACGATACCATTTCAGAACTATCATAACAGCTTTAAGAGCAACAAATGTAGCATCAAGATATAGAATCTTTTGAATATCAAAATCGGTAAAAGGGCGAAAATATCTACGACCTTTATAAAAATCAAGAAGTCTACGATATGTTTTACCACCCATATCCTTATCAACAGCTTTCTGAGAATGCTCGAATAGAAATTCAGTTATATGTTGCTTCCTACCATAAGTATCTTCACGAAGACCAGTCTTCCAATCAAATGTAGGAGCATAATGAATAAATATATCAAGCATAGTCATATCATAGTTAAAACTATTATAACCAATGATAATTTTATGAGATTTAAAAAACATATAAAGACCTTCAATACCACTACTAATATTATTAGAATCATCCCATGAAGCTGGCGTCATATTCTGACGTTCAAATTTATCTTCATGATAAGCTCTATAAATAATAAAAGTCTTAGCACCTATAGCTTCAAGAATAAGACGTTTGTCTTCTTTATTCTTAGCTATATCAGCAGCAATATATAAATCAATAACATCTTGAGGAACACCATAAGGAATGAAGCTAGCCTCAAACATATTAGGATAAACTTCTAAATCATATATCCAACTAGTAGTAGGTGATTTATTAGTAGCCATTTATTTTAAAATAACCCATTGATTAACAAATTTACGATAAGCAATAACAGCAGTATCATACGCTCTATCAAGATAACTATAGTCATTATTCTTACGCATATATTCAAGACTCATAGTATAAATATGTATCTTACCATTAGGAAGCACATCAATACCTTCTCCACCTTTAGGAAAAGCTTTACCTCCACTAACAATAAAATACGGATCTTTACCATAAGTTATAAACATACTTGGTTCAACTCTAGCAATCTCTCTTTGAAGTCTAGGAAAACATTCAGCAATAGCTTTCGCATTAATAGTCTGAGATGTACCACATTTGACAACAGAAGTAATATACGATAAAGCAAGTAATTTCTTATCTTCAAGAATACGTCTAATGAATTTACCTGTGTTACCACTAAGTACGTATTTAGTCTTTCTATCAGCAGGACTAGGAGCAGCAACTAAATGTAGGATAGTTCCGCTCCCTTCCAGTCCTTGTCCCCTACTGGGGATTAGAGAGTTCCGCACACATAGATCACACTTATCACAATAATCATCTTCACGTAATTCATCAGACGTATCTTCAAACATATTAGAAAATCTCGTTTGCATCAGTAATTACTTTTAGCAGAAATAGCTTCAAATAAGTTACGAGGAAAAAATATATGACGAGGATTCTCAGCAACAATAGAAATTTCAACATCATAACCGTCAAAATTAAAAGCATATTCTTTAGAATCAAAATCATATTTTTCACAAAATCCACCAAAAGTAATAGGTGCAGCTATAACAAGAGCATCATCAATCATATATTCAGCTTCACCTAATGCGTTATATTCTTTTTTAGTTAATGCCATATCAATAACATTTAGTAAAACTTTGCAAACCCCAGTAGGGATGAAGGAGTGGTAGGGAGCGGAACATCTGCACCTTACAAATCAAACATATCAATAGCCATAATATCAGGTATAAATATAATATGATAAGGACTATAAACACATTCATAACCTTTATCAAGATTATCAAATTCATCAGAATTTATATTATACCTCATCTTATATTCTTGAAACGTACATCTAGTAATGGTCAAAGCAATACCATTAATCAAAACATCTGTAGAAATTGGCAATCTATTTTCTGTCTTCTTCGGTAGTATCGGCATAAACAGAAGTTCCGTCTTCGTATTTCAGAGTTGAACAAACAACAGCAGTAAGATCATATCCTTTAAGATTAGCTCTAGCTTTAAGGAATTCCATCTTACCAACGCTATCAACATTTAAACCGCTAGCAAATAAATGTTCTTCGAGAACTTGAACAGCACTCATAGAACATTGTTCAGCAACCCAAGTAATAGGAACCATCCAACGATTATGAATAATACGTTGATTACTACCCATACCACAAAAACCTCCCCAGCATTCTTTCAGAACATAAATCTTATCTATATTCTGAACTTGTTCTTCACTTGTAAGCATAATATCAATTTAAAGTTCTTCAATATCAATAGGACTTTCAGAAGCCATATAATAGCAATCATCAAGGCTAAGACCTTTATCTCTCATAACTTCTTCAATATCTTCATCATTCTTAACAGTAAAATGATATATTGAAGATGTACAATAATCAAACACATAAACATGTTCCATATCTTAATGTTTATCAAATACAGCATTGAAGTCAGCTTCTTTCATAAGAACAGCACAACCTTCAACCTTTTGTGTAAATATATCTTTACTAACAATAGTATAGCGTTTAAGACGTTGATTTTCACCAACAGATATAACGAAACACTTATTATCAGCAACTCTAGCTTTACATTCGTCACAAATATCTCCTTGTATATATCTAGGAGCTTCTTCATCTCCTTTGATATGACCTAATAAAGCAATACCTTCCGCTTTACCACAAATAGGACATACTACCATACTTGGATTAAGACCATGTTTTTTACTAAGAGTAACACCTTTTCCCATAGTTTATAATTTTAGATAAGCGTGTTTAGTAGCTCTACTCATAGCTACATAAAGAAGTCTAAGAGCTTCAGCAGAGTTACGTCTAATACGCTTACCCCACTTAGTCTGGAAATAAATAATATCGTCAAGATCAATACAAACATTCTCGAAAGTACTACCTTGAGATTTATGAGCTGTAATACCGTAACCATAATCAATATCTTTAGCAACAAGACGATTCTTATTAGCAGCATTAAGTCTATAATCTGTCATAGTAAGATGAATATCTTTAAATCTAAAGTATCTAAACCATCTACTACGATCAGTACCAGTAAGAGCTTTATAATGAATTGCATTTAGCATAGCACCGAAGTTATCCATGTTATTAGAATCCCAAAAATCAATGATCTTAAACATAGGAGTAACTTTACCATCAAATGCAGACCTCAATGTAATACAATAACAAGCAAGACCATTATCTGCTACATAATACCGAACATCATGAACAACATAATCTTCACTGTTAATAATAATAGGAGATTTATATTCATCAAATACAGTACGATATGCAGTAAACATATCATCTTTCGTTATCATACCTTGAGGATTATTCAGAACACCATCACGAATAAAGGTATTCCAAAAGCCAATACAATCATTAGTAAAAGCAATAAGTCGAACATAATTAATATCCTTACTAAAGTTATCAGAACTAAACATTTCAATAACCTTATTACGGAAATCAAGTTTATTCATAATAGTAAAACCTTCACCTTGAGCATTAACAGCTTCGCGAGTTTGAAGAATATACTGATAGAAATTAGCAGTACCATTAATCAAATCGGAGCGAATAATACCAAACAATTCAAGCAAAGGATTACCAGCTTCTTGTCTAACAATTTGAGTTAAACGAAATTGAACATCAGTGTGAGTAAAAGAAGGACTAATACGATTATAAGTATCTTCTTTATTATCTTTTTTATTTAAAACATACGGAATTTGTAATTCATCCGAAATACATCTATTGTCACCAATAAAACTAGACTATATCTTATATACTTCAATAAAACCTTGATCTTTAAGTTTATCTATATCAACATCACAAATATAAAACCAATACATATTATATTTATCATATTTACCTTTAATAGCTCTTTCAATAACACCTTCATTTATACCAATTTTTCTAAAAGCTCCTAAAGATTTAGATATATAATACGTTTTAGTATTCATATTAACACCAATAACACTTTTAGCTTTAAGTTTATTAATAGTTAATTGTAAACCATTTTTATTATAATCATCCTCATAACGATAAATATAATTTTTATACGCGTGACGTTGATGATTACAACATAAACCTATAGCACCAGAATCTCCATTCTTATCACCGGCTTCTCTAAGATTTGAATAACGTTCAATAAGATTACCATTAATATCAAATTTAAGAACAGGTTTTGAATTTGGATTAAGTTCACCTTTATTACCAAAATTAGGATTAGATTCTCCAACAAAATGTTTACCATAAAAATAATTATTAGAACCTTTACTGTTTCTACTAAGATTATTTCTACCAAATTCAGTTGTAATACTTTCACCACCTTCAGTAATATTAATTAAACTACCTCCATCAGAAATTCTTTTATATTTAGCAATATATTCAATTTCTTTAATCAAAGCATCATCTTCATTATCAATATTATATTCTAGTAAAATAACATCTATATCTTTAGAATTAAATATATTCATCCAATCAGATGTTCTACTAGCTAAAGAAGTACATCTATATAAATTTCCTTTTCCTATATAAAATGGAATATTAGAATCTTTATAAATATGAGCATAAATATAATATTTATTGATATCCACATCAGGATATTTATCCTTAATATTAAATTCAATAATTTTTGATTTAGAAGATTGATCTTTAATATTATTAAAAAGATCATTTGTAAGAATGTTTGAAAAATCCATAACATATAAAGTTTTAAATTAATAATCACGAATATAACTATAAAATAAGGAATTTGCAAACATTCAATAAGGAATTTGAAATATATCCTCCCGTTTCCAATCAATACTGATTGTACTTGCTTTCGCAATAGTCGTTGAACACACCTATTTTAGAGTTATCACAACTATAAGAGTAGGCTTCGCTGCTGATTGACTTATAATAATATCTTTTTAAGCATTCACGATTGTATTTTCATACTGCGTTGTAGCGATATTACCTTCAAGTTATTCCAGCAATTAGAGAGGTAAGGGCAATAACTTTACATTTCACCCAAAAACAACAATTTACATCGACACTGAATAGCTGTCTTTATAAGTAGATTAAACAGACCGGGATTAATCATAGAACACTCATCAATAATGACAAGTCTATAACCTCTCATTTTCTGTTCACCTATAACCTTAAAAGAAGGATTCTCAATGTTATAATCTTCAATATCTACATCAGGTCTAAGACCACAAAGAGATTGAATGGTCATACCTTTCTTACCAGAACTATTTTCAAGAACTCGAAGAGCTTTATGAGTTGGAGCTGTAACACAAACCTTTTCAATTATCAAATAACGTACAAGATGACGCATGATAAAAGTATTATGAGTCACTATATAATTTTCAGCAATGTATAAATGATCTTTATGATCAACACTTATACAAGTTGTGTTACCTGTTTTGTTTAAAGCTTCAATAGAAGTAATAAACAAATGATCATTCCAATGTTTTGTTTTAGATATAACCTCATTATAAATTTTAAAATGTTTTTTGCTAGAAAATATAATATCATTTGTGATAATTCGTATATCATAACATATATTATCTTTTCTAGTATCTTCATAAACTGTAGCACAAATACCTAAACTATTACAAAGTGTAATAATATCATCTTTTAATTGTTTAGATATAGTAGAATAACTAACTTGACCTTTAGCTTTAATATGACCATCAGTATCAATAAGACCTTTAAGTAAATCTAATCTTTGATCAATATCAGCAAATAAATATTCTTTCGGGATATATTTATTAATAGCAGTACATCTAAGATTATAATTTCTTAAAGCTTCATCAATTTTAGAAATATTATCACCATAAATAGAATTGGTAAAATTAGAATTATTATGCCAATCATAAGAACATTGTAATATATTAGCAATTTTTTCTATAATATCTTTTTCATTAGAACTTATATATAAACGAGTATTAATATGTTTAGCTAAATTATTAGTTAAAACACCGTCACCTAATAACACACCTAATACATAAGGGTGTATAACAAAACTTTTAGTAAAACCCGGAGATACACACAAGGGTATAGCATACTTATAACCAACTTTACCTACAATACAATCTTTTAATTCATCATAAAGTTCTTTAGTTGTTTTAGTATAACTATATCTAGTATAATCTCCATTAGACTCATGATACTTTTGAATAAGTCTTTTACTACGAACTTGCCATAAGTGATTCTCATCACAAATAATAGATCTACCATCTTTAAAAGTAATTTTATAAAGAGGTCTATCCGAATGATGATAAACAGCAGATACAGGGTAAAATCCACCTGTAGGAACTGCTACTTTATCACCTACTTTTATATCTCCTATGCTGTGCCAACCATTAATGGTTAATACCTTAGTATCATCAAGAAGAGCTTTACCAGTACCAGCATAACCACTAAGAGTAAAACTTATAGATTGTGATTGCCACCATTGCCAAATAGCATTAATAGCATCTTCTTGTTGTTCTTTAAAATAAGAAACGTTAATACGTTTGGCAGACCTAAGTAGTGCATCTTTATTAAAATCAGAACTCATCTACAACAATAAATCTTTCAGATTTAAGACGATAATCAGGTTCACCATCAGGTTCATTAGGACAACAAGCATGTAAATCCATAGTAGAACAATCAGGATGTTTATCATTATAACCTCTAAAATTCACATCTATAAGATAAGAACCTTTTTCAGTTACATAAACTATACCAGACACAGTATCCCCTACGGCTTTAATTTTTATTTTAGGTTTATCTGTAGTATCCATAATTTAAAAGGGTTTTAAAATGTATTTACAAGCAACATCAATAGTATTGTAATAACGAACAAGCGGGTGGACAGGTTCAGTAGTTGTATACACATCAGCAACCATTTGTCTTCCGTTAATACTTTTGATAACAGCTCCTCCGTTAGGGAATATAGAAATTGTGACATCATAAACAATATCGAGAAACTCCAAAACCATTCCCAACTGCATACGCCAAGATAACGTAGTAGCAAACTCAATAAAATTACCACTACCATTAGTGACTTGGAGAAGATAACGTTGAAAAGCAATACTAATATCTTCATAAGGTTTAAGTAGGTTCAACAAAGACGTCTCCATTAGCTGTAAATTCTATATCGTTATTATCACAATACTCAACAACATCTTCTTCACTAATCTCATAAAACCATTTATAACCTTGATGTTCAAACTTACCACAAAGAGCTTTATACCAAGTAAGAAATATATCTTTAAGCTTAGTAAAATCCTCAGCATACATCCAGTTACTATCTTCAAATTCAACAGTAACTGTATTGCAATGATTATACATTCTATCAAATTTATAAAAATTAATAGAATAAATACAATCTTCACAAGACTTAATAAAATCTTTATCTAGCTTAGCAATACTCTCTTTAATATAAAGAATCTCAATAGCTTTATTCCACGTAATACTACCGGTAAAACAAAGACCATCTCCTTGACAATTACCAAGACTATAATAAACCTCGGCTTTTTCAATGCCTAAAACATCAAGAGTATGCTTAACAGAATCAGTAAAACCTTGAGCATCACGTGTAACACTAAGAACATGATTTTTAACAACTTCTTTAGCACTATCACTAAGTTCAGCATACCTATAAACAGGCACTTCAATTTTAACTATCCTCATTTTGGCTCATTTTAGACCCATAGAGACACTTTGTATTAAAGTGAACCAATTGATTTATTTCAATACAAAAATGCCTCTACGAGCTTGTATTAAAGCGTAGGCAGCTTCTTAATGGTTAATTCACTCCGGCGTTCCTCGGTAATATCCCGATGCTTAAAGATGTAGTGATTAACAGATTCTTGTTTAATGTTATCAAGAAGAAAATAAGTAAACTCTTTACCATTGAGAACAGTAGTAGTAAGTTTACCAAAGATCGGAAGACCTTCTCTAAACGGAACAAAATTCTTGAGATCAGCCTTAGCTTGATTCATCTCACGAATTGTACCCGGAATCCAATACTCATTATCGAAACCACTGAATTGATGTTTCGGAATATTTGTAATAGGAACAGAGATAGGAACAATGAGTTTAGCTTCATTGTTTGCTTCATCTTCTTCACGAACAGCAAGCCACTGATAATGATCTTGACCTTCAAGTTTACTATAAGTAGCTTTCCATTTACTCTTATGCAAACGATAAAAAGCATTACCATTAGGATTAGCTTCAGATTTTGTTTTACCTTTAGCTTCAACAGTCTTTGCTTCACCGCTTGCAATGAGATTCTTTAACGCATCGAAATTCATAACATTAAATAAATCATATTTATCTTTTTCACCAAGAGTTACATCGTTACGATTAACAAGAAGTTCTTCTTTCTCATCATCAATACGAGTAACTAAGAACTTAGAACCGGATTTTTTTTCTTTAACTTTAACAAGTCTTTTGGTAGAATCATATAGACTATAACGATCAACAACTTCAAGACTTGTAATAGTGACAGTATCACCATTTTTAAGCATAGAATAAACTGGAGATACTTCACCGTATAGAGGATTACGACCTTCTTTAGTACGAATAAATTCACCAATATAAGATTCTTCTGCACCTTTAGCAAATGTAAGCATAGGAGTAAAAATCTTCTTATAATTCTGATGATTAATGGAAATAGGATTCCCATCAACAATTGCAATCAACTTGATTACAGATTCGCCATAAGTACGAATAGCGTCTTCACGAGTCATAGTTTGTTTAGCAAGCTTAATGACTTTACCGTCTTCAAAATAAAACGAAATAATCGCTTCATCGCCATTCATACGGCTAACATAACCAAGATGATCATTGACCAACAAATACATCCCTTGCTTTAAATCAGCAGAGATAAGAGAATAAGTAAGATTTGCTTTCATATTTAAATTTCAATTTTCGTAATCGTAAAAATACCTTTAACACTTTTAGTAATAGCCTTTTTACAATAATCCAACAGTTCATTATCTAATGGCTTAGTAAAGTCATATAGTTTAAACTGTTTAGGAAGTGTAACAAGTCTATTATAATTTTCATAACCATCTGTATAATAACAAACAACAGAAATTCGATTCTTAACCGACCATAACTGATTATTATACAGAGTGACAGTTTTGCTACCAATATTAACTTGAGAAGTATCAGCACTCTCATCAATAGATACAATAGTACCATAGATTCCCCTAGAGGTAACAACTCTATCACCAACAACAAAGTCTATTTCAGTCATAATATATACTTTAGTATTAGCATCACTCCACGTAGCATTTCCAGACCCCAGTAGGGAGATGGGACTGGAACGGGGCGGAGCTTAGAGCATACCTTTAAAATCAATAGTAACTACTTTATCATCTTTAACAGAATGAAGAATACAATAATCAAGTTCATTAATCGTACAACCAAAAGCATCTGCAACAGCTTTAGGTAGTGTTTCAATTGCGGCTTCCCATCCACCTTCAACAATTGAAAAGATACCACCTTTATCGCCACGAGATAATGCAAATACACCTTGTCCTTTAAATCTCTCAATATGACCTTTATTAAGTATAACAGTATAACCACAATTTAAACAGCTATTAACTGTACTTTTAATATCGGTACTAAATTTATGTTCACCACAGCAAGGACAATTATTAATCATACAATTCTCACGTTCTCTAGTAACAATAAGATTATTCTGAATAATTTCAAAAGCTTTTTCTATATCCATTCTGTATAACAATCACAAGGTTTACGACGAGTATATTTATTAGGAGTATTCCATTCTACAGAATCATATTGAATATAATCAGTATCGGGATACATCTTTTCAATAGCAGCTCTCGTCGAAATATCAGTTCCATAAATGCGAACATATTTATTTCTAAGTCTCGTAGAACATGGAAATGTAAAATAGAAATTATCTTTATCACTTTCATGAACTTCAGAAATTTCTTTATGTATATCTTCAAATCCACATATACTTGCAACATCAAGTCCAAGTTTTTGCCAATACTCTTTCTTATCATCAAATATCTCTTGAAATGTACGAGAATTATCATTTGAATTAAGAACTTCATCAACATCTTTAACTTTAAGTCGTAAATCAGCAATCTTAGCTTTATCTCTGAAGACTTTAGCATCTTCAATTGCTTTCTCAACTTTAGTAATAAAATGCTGTGATTTAATATTAGTAAAACCTTTATTAAATATTGCAGGATTGAAATAAATACAAACTAGACAACGAGGGTCATTACCCCTACGCTGCCTAGATTCGCAATTACTGCATTCACCACTCATTATCTCACACCATTACATTGAGCAGTTCGGAATGTAATAGCACCATCAATTGCAATTGTTTTAATTGTAATCGAAGGCATATCACAAAACAAACTATCAACAACAGTATTCAATATCTTTCGAAAGCCATCCCACGGACGAACAGAACGATGAATAGTTTCCCAGCAATAACTGTAAAACATTTCACGTTCTAAACAATCAGCAAGATGTCTATGATCTTTACCGCCTTTATCTAAGTGATAATTAATAGCCTTATCAATATCACTTTGTTGAATAACAAATGTCTTTAGATTTTCCTTTTTCGCCATATAATAAGAAAGATTAATAAATAGATTAATAACTACGTTTGAAACTCAAACATCATAAAGCCTACAAAGATAAGCATTAATTTTGACTTAACCTAATAATCAAACACTTATCTTGGGGATAATGCAGTTACAGATAAGTCTTGTAATAGACCTACAACTGAACAAAATGATTCAAGTGCAAATGCAATTAATACGATTCCACCTAAAACAAATAGTGATAACACTAATGCTATCATAATTTGTACCCACCAAACCGTTTCCATTCGGTGATAATACATATAACCTATTGCATCTACTAAGAATATAGCTAATACAATCAGTATTGCTATTGCAAACCATAAAATAATAAAATGTAAAATCATTGATTCTCTTGTCTTTTTCTAATTACATTGTTAATAACTTTGAGGATCTTCTTTTCAGCGTTCTTTCTATTCAACGCCCACATGTAAACGCATTTGTCCTCGTAAATGACGCTACGGGTCTTCTTAGTACAATCACCTTTAGATGTCCATATTAATTGCTCTTTAACTATTACTTTTACGGGTTTTAATTCTCCCGTTTCTGTGTTAAATTGCCACAATGTTGAACCTGGTCTATATTTTATTGAACCTATGTGCTTGTACTCTTGTTGCACTTGCTTTACAAACTCGGTCTTGTCCTTATCTGGAAGCAAGCTAGGTTTAAATATATCACTGTTCATGTACTTGATAAATGTATTCTATTTTAAATACTACTGCTTTTCCATCTTTACGTCCACCCGGCAAACATCGACACCCTTGACAGTCTTGTAATAACTTCAAATCACATTGTATTGCTGCACATTGAAATGCTCGTAAAGATGATTCTTCTGCATATACTAATGCTTCAAACTTTTTTGTTGTACCTTCTCTTACAAGTGGTACTACGTGTGGTTGATTATCAACTGGCACATACGTATAGTTTGTTGCATCTACTTTGAATTGAGATAGAAACTCTTTAGAATATTCCATATACTCATACTGTTACGAGCAATGCAGTACCCTGTGGTAGATACATCATTGGTGTTACATGTAATGGTGTAAACTTCATCTTAGCTGATGATAATATCTTTTTAGCTGTATTAAATGCTGCTGCATCTTTAAATACAACTACTGCGCTATTAGCATCATTACTACGAATACTAATAACATCCTTAATGGTTACTTTGTTCACTTGTGCTACTTGTACTTCCATGATTACAATTTATTTAATTAATAACTGTTTGTATCCTTTTATTCTCATTCTTCTAAACGCACGTTCGGATACAGTTAAACCTACGTTAGATAAGCTTAGTCTTGCTAATTTTAATGACTCTTTATCTTTGAATTTTATTTCTATCTCATTGAAATCTTTTTCTTTCACAGATACAACAGCAATTACTGATGTTGTACATGATTTTGATTTTATTTGTATATACATCTTTTAAGGCATTATTGCGATTACTTGTGTTTGTTTAAACTCTAATGTTAGTGAAGTCACAAATTCATAGTTTACATCTGCTCCTTCTAATTCATATTCTGCATCATTCTTTGCATCTAATGATGCGAATGTAACTCGTGTTTTATCAAAGTATGTTTCTATTTTGTCTACTTTTGCTAAACATACACATTCCTTTGATTCAATATCTGATTTTGCACTTGATGCTACTATTACGAACATAAAATTTTGCGTTTACTTTTATTTATAACTGATTCTGCCATACTGGAAGTCAGACTTGAAAATGCCATTTAAAACGTTTGCATTTGCTCTCTGTGACCTTAATTATATGGAGACAACCAAGAGGTCATCTCCATTAAACAAAGGCTCATTCTCAATATATGGCGGTCAAATCTTTACTATCAGTATTACTAAGAGTATTGCTATTATTGCTAATAACCATATTCTTGTTGCTATTGAATATTTCTTTTCAGCTTCTAAGTACACTTGAAGTTCTTCATCATCCACATAGTCAAATAAGTATTTGAAATGTGCTGCTAAATAAAATACAAATGGTACTAAGAAAAACACTAAGCAATACAATACTTCTTCTATCGTATCATGTGTCTTGATATATCTTTTAATTTCTTTAATTGTGCGAATTTTCTTTCTCATAGTGGTAATGCAATTTAATATTATTCTATATATATTGCTCTTTCACAATAACTTTCTGTTGGTTCAACATTATACGGATCATATCCCCATATTTCTTGCATACGATTCGTATATTCTTCATAATCTTCTATACAATTATCCTCTTCATCAAAATAATGAAATTGAACATGAGATTCCTCATTAATTTTTATAGGCTTCTTCTCATATTTCTTTTTACGTTCTTCTGATTCGAGATTGTATATATACAAACGGAATAATAGAAATAATATTAATACTACAGCTAAAAATCCTATAAATGCCATAATTATTAAATATTAATATTAATACTACTTACGATGTTTCTCTCGATACTCCAATATTAATGGAGGTACAATTGCTAAAAATATAAATACTAATGCTCCTACTATTTCTTCTGTTGTAAAATAATCTTCCATTTCTAAAGTTATTACTGTAGGGATGCTGAATGCTGCTCCTTCCAGTCCTTGTTCCCTATTGGGGATTGGAAAGCTCTACTGATTGTTAAAAGTCTTTACGAATATCTTCTTTGATTCTCTTGATATTACAAGTTTATGAATAATTGGATATTCTTTTACACTTATTCTTGCGAATTTACAAAAATCTTTGATTTTATTTCTTACTTTATCTGATGTTGCTTTTATTTCTATTGTTTCATCTGATACTACACATTCGGTATCTTTGTGACACAATATTTCCATTGTCACATTATACCTTATACATACTACAGTTAATCTTATAATCATTATTGATAATATTAAGATTAATACTCATCATCATTCAGTCTCTCTAAAAGCTCCTTTGTTGTTATATTGGATTCTTTTATAGATACTTCTTGTAATTCACTTGGATCTACTATTAATTCTTTTTCATCTACAAACTCTGTTACAGGTATATTGTTTCTTCTAAGAAACTCTTGTACTCCGTGTCTTGTTCGTGACGATGTTAATTTAAGAACTAATTGGTAATCTACCCATGATATTGATGCTGTTACTGGAACTAACCATTCTGCCTCAATATCAGTTACAACTATTCTTAGAGTTCTCGATGTCATGTTTCCATTTCTCTAATTGATTCTTATACTCTAAATAGTTTCTCTCACATTCTATGTTTTCACTGTCCATTGCAACTGCAATTAAATTCTTATTTAATGTTACAATTGATTGATCAATTTCTGCTGAATATGAGATAAAGTGCTTTGCTTCTCTATGTACTAAGAATAATATTGAATCACTTAAACTATTTGCAATAGCTTTTGCTGCTTTCTGTTTAGTGAATATTAATTCGTTTCCATATACTACGAATACATCATAAGTTACTGCTATGATTTCATCTGTTATTCGGTCTTTAATATATACTACCATACGTTTAATGTTTTAAATGAAATTAATACTACAAATTCAATGCGATATAGTATTAGTTATAAAGCTCAAATAATTAATCTAAAAATATCTAAGTTTACTTCAAATCATATTGATACCAATTCGAAGCATTTTGATATTCGGAATGTTAATGCAAATTGTTTTGAATATGCTTAGGATTTATTGCGGATATTTCTGCGAATATTTCTAAAGCGTTTAATAGCACACTGAATACTGCATACTCTATACTCAATACTCTTAATTGTATTCAAATTGTTTTATTCTGCATTAATTATACTGAATATAATATTGATACAATTGCAAATATTAAGAGTTTTGCGAATACTCATTTTGATTCTAATTCAAATAACTCTGATATTCAAGGTTGAGGCTTGCGAGTATTTGAATTAATTCTGAATCTAGTGCTAACGCTTTGAGTCTTTCAACTGCATATACTCTAATGCTTATTCTAAATTCTTTAGAGATTCAGGTTCACATCTTGAAGTATTTTGCATTGTTTCTAGTATTTCGCATATAAATTCAAAGCATCAAAGTGCATCTTTTCTAATTCTAATTCAAAATTCTTTGCATATTGCATTGCTCTGAATTTAGCATTCTGCATTTAATTTGCAAATAGTGCTAATACTTCGTAGATTTTAATTGCATACATTCTAATGCTAATTCAAAACTTTTTATTGCTTTTGGTTCACGGTTTGCAACACTTTGATTTTAATTTGCAATTACTATTATAGCTTCGCAGATTTTATTTCCGTAAATTCAGATTCTAATTCAAAACTTTTTGCAGCTTTATATTCTCGGCGTGAAATACTTTGAATTTAATTTGCAATTACTACTGATATTCTGCATATAAATTCAAAGCTTTTAATTGCATCTTTTCTACAGTTAATTCTAAACTTTTTACAGTTTTCGATTCTCTGTATTAAATACTTTGATTTTAATTTGCAATACTTAGAAGTCGCATTGCGGTTTTGAAGACGTTTTTGAAGACGGTATTTCTATTGAAGTTGAAGATGCTGCTACTAACGTCATTTTTACTCCTCATCCTCACTCTCAACCTCAAATCCAAACTGTTTACATTTCTCCCGTATCCACTCACTAATATTCGGTTCATTCTCCGCCCACTTCGCAGCTTTCTCTTGCAATTCAGCAAATAAATTCTGTCCTAATGCTTCAACTTCTTTAACATATTCCGGGTACATATACTTCTCTAATTTGTCTAATGTATCATATACCTTCTGATATTTCTTAGACAATTTCGATTGATCTTCCAAATACCTGTAAATATATAGAAGCTTCGCAAAGTCTTCAAGTTTGAACAACGTCGATACTTCGTAAGCCACTTCCAACGTCTCAACTGTCGGCATTGTTTCACGTGAAACATCAAGATGTTCTTCTGCTAATGCTAAGGCTTCAAGCTGTTTACAGCGTTTAAATTCAAGTATTTCTTTAGTAATATTATCAATGCTTCGAGCATATTCAGATTTACTTAAATCATCTTGCATATCAGCAAGCTTAGCATCAATTATCTTAACATTACGCTTAAATTCTCTAATAGCATTATGAGCTAACTCAATGTCATTACTGCGTTTAATAATAGCATCATAGAGATTATCTTTAACAACCGGAGAACGATATGTACCTTTTGTACTTAGAGTAAGTGCAAATATATCCGGAAGGGCAACAACTTCCTTATAGTCTTCTCTATCTTTAAGAACGTAATCAAGACGATTAGCTTCAAGATATTGTGTTAAAAATTTACAACTCTGTGCATTTGAATTAGAGAATCGTATGTTCACTTCATCAGTATTGATGTAAAGTAAATCATAAGAAATATCAACAGTTTGACCTTTATAAATAACGTGTAATTTCATGATCATTAGTCGGATTAATTAAGTAATAAAAAGAAGAGGCAGCACTGAGAGTATACTCAGCACCACCTCACGGAATTTACGCAGCTTCTTCTGCTTGTTCAGTAGCAACAGCTTCAACTGCTTTAGGCTTAGCAACAGCTTCACGTTGCTTACGAGCTGTCTCGATGTTCTTGATGAAGCCAGAAACAATATCCGCACCAACACCAAGTTTACCGAATACACCGATAAGACCTAAGCTACCAACATTGTCAGCACCTGCAAAGCTGTTGAATGTCTTTTCATGATACGTCCATTCTTCGGTATCAGGATCAATATAACCGGTCTCACCTGCGATGTTCTCATCAATGCTAAAGTTCACAACATTACCTGCGAATACAATCGCATTAAGACCGTATTTATCATACTGATCATTAGTGATGTAAACATCAACAAGTGGAGCACCATTCAGAGGATCAACACGAACAATCCGACAATTATGCCGAAATTTACCTTCTTTAAAGTCGTCTTTGTTAATCTCTTTAATAGAGATAATTTCACCGATAACTGAACGTCTCACTGGATTCTTTAATTCGTCTGCCATAACTTTAAGTATTAGAATTTCTAGGACGATCACCACGACCGCCAATTACAATAAGGGGTTTAGTCGTGTTGATTAGACGGAGTTTGTAGGGTCTTAAAAAAATAAGAGTAGCACTAATAGCACTACTCTTAACACATTAAGATTCTAATTCATCTAATAATGCCTCAGTAAAAGGATTAATCTCAATAGAATCTTCACCATTAACTTCATAGTAATCACTCATAGCTTAATCAAATTTATCAGGTTTAATAATAGATGCAATAGTAATTGCAATTACAACTCCTAATAGAAATCCAATGACCACTTCACCATTAATATTAGATGCAAACCAATCAGCTAAACTCTCAGCAGCTGATAATAAGAAGAGCACCACCAATATGATGATGCACTTCACTAACGTCTTTAATACTCTCATTTGTTTAATTCTTTAAGTTCGTTATACATATCCTTAATACCATGTTTAGCACAAGCAATCAACAAGTTAATATCATTAGTCTTAACAACATCAACTACTTGCTTGTGTGTAGTCGTGTGAAACTTCACTTCTTCATTGATGTCTTCATCATCAATATACTGAGTAGTATCAGCAATGCAATCTTTATAGACTACATCGATAATCTTACCAACAAGACCATCAATCTTATCAAAGATCTTCTTACCAATGAACAAATGTTCAATAGTATTACCTTCTAGATCATTGCAATCAATCAGATAACGATCTTGATAATCTTCTGTGTCTTTAAGAACAGCAATTGCATTCAATACGATTGCACTCATCTTCTTAACTTCAGGGGCATTAATCATTGTATTCATAAGATAGATACGATTCACCTTAGCATCGTGAGGTTCAAAATTAATATTTATTTTAATTAAATCCATGCTATCAAGCGGAGATAGTCGTGAGGTAATAGAAATTGTAACTGCAACATCTCTATGGAAAATTGCAGTTCCAATTCGGAAAATCATTCCTCATGAATCATCGACGGGGGCATTCCCCCAAGCATTACAAGGGGGTGCTGTCGTATAAGGAGGTCCCCGTACACAGACTTTCACGCCCGACCTAAAGTTCAACAACACCATCTTCAAAGCTATTAAAACCACCATCATCAAAAATCTTAGAATTATCGTCACTAAAATCAATAGAAACTCCATAAGAATCAAAATTAAAAATCGCATTACTAAAAGCCTTAAAATAACCAATAATAAAATCCAGAGAATATCCGCAATAAATTGTAATAGAATAGGTTCCCGCACACAAACTCTCATAGTCGGTATAAAGTCGAACAACAGTGTCATTAAAGCCAATAGAAAATTGAATAGTAATAGTGTTAGAAAATGCTTTAGAATTAATAATAGAAGATTGGTAAAGACGAGCCTATGTAATAGAAATTGCAAAATGAATTAAATTAGCTGCCCTGCTTATATCCAAAGTTCCTTAAGCAATTGCAATATCAAAAGCCTTAGAATTATCAAAATCAAAACCAACAGAAACACCATAAGATTCGAAGCTATAAATAGTGTCACTAGAAGTCCAAGAATAACCGATAGAAATATAAATAGAAAGTGCCTTAGAATTTGCAATAGAAAACTGATAAAGATAAGCTTGTGCAATAAGAGCCATAGAAAAGATAGAAAGTTCTGCCCCGCTTATATTCAAAATTCCTTGAGTAATTGCAATATCAAAAGAATTAGAATAAGCACTTGAATCACTCTGTGTACAAATCCGAATATTAGAGTTTGCAATGTGAATTAAATAAGAAGCCTTACTTATATTCAAAGTAATTTGAGTAATACTAAAAGCATACTCAATACAATTCGCATTAACTTTAAGATTAATTAAAGTAACATTAAGACAATCAGCATAAGCATTATCAAAATTCAGTATATAATTTGCCAAAAATGTAAACCGAAATGTGGTAACGTTGCTTCTATTACAGATAATATTATAAGTAATATCAGAGTTACTCTAAGTAGTAATAGTATTAATACCACCGGTATTTATAATAGCTTTGATGGGCTTTGTAATCCCCAGTAGGGAAATAGGTGTGGAAGGGAGCAACGCCTTGCTATTACTCATGGTTATTCTAGTATTACTAAAGATACTTCTACCACTGCAAAACTTATGAATCTTACTCATGCTTATTCAAAATATATTGAAGATGCTTATATTAACTCTGATAATACAGATGATGATGCAGACGTTCCGCGCGTGACCAGTCCTTCTTCCCTACTGGGGTCTGCTGATCGTTACAAAGCTCCGAGAGTTGGTAGTTGCAAAGCTATTCAAGATATTATTGTTACTCTAAGTATTACAAATGCTTTTCGCAGCTTTGTTACACTTTGTATTGAGCGGGGTGGAACTCCTATATATACTCTAAGTTTACTTAATGTTACTCTAAGTATTACTAAAGATACTTAAAGGAACTTAGAAGGGCATATACTTACTAAAGGTAATACTATTATATTTAAAGCTATTTTAAGTAGCTTCGGAGTGTTTTGTAAAGGGGAGAAGAGGGAGGAAAAGAGAGGGAGAGAAAAGGGGAGAAAAGAGGGGGACTATAGGGGGTAATAAAAGGGGATATGAGTAGGTGAGTATTGGAGGGTGATAAGAGGTTTATTTGAATATAATTAAAATACCTATTACGGACGGACGAATTTGAAGTAGTAATATTGTCATTGATATTACCTTTGGTAATCTTTATATATATTTTTATATATATCGCAAAGCTCTGCATAGCGCACACGTGCGTGCGTGTATATAGACAAAGGTATGAACGTGGTAGTACTGCAAATGTTTTTGCGTATTGATTCGAAGCATTCAGAAGAACAAGGCACTGCGTGCGTGGCTGTAAATCCGGGTGAAGACGCCAATACTATTGAGATTTCTATTGAATACTGCCTTTGAAACAGAAAAATATAAGGTTTAGAAAAAGATATTCAAGCAATCTCTTGTAATATCCAATTTATTCATATCTTTGTGAGTGGCTTTTTACTCATAATGAAGTCGGGAGTACTGACTACTGCTGTAACTGAAGACATCGCTGCTATTGTTGGTACTCCCATTTTTACTAATGGTAATTCTGTTACTCTCATTTTATACTTTGTTTCACATTGAGGACGTGTTGGATAAAGGTTTTCCGTTTTTGTCATTTGCTCTTTTGAAGACCGTCCTCCTTTTAAACCTACTACTATGTACACTGTTACAGTTAGTGCTACGTTAATGTTATATAATATTACCTTTTATACTGACGCAGGTCTTTGTAGAGGTTATGAGATTGTACCTATTAATATTGATTATCTTATAAAGTAAATTATTTAAACTATGGATTCAATTCAAACTAAAATCGAAGCTATTAGAGCTGATAAGAATAATCTTAAAACAGCTTGTGTTGCGCCGGGTTCTCTTTGTAATATTAAGGTTAGCGAAGGTCGAGTTATTATTGCAAATCAATATAAGATGTCTCCGCTTGAAGTAACTGATGTTATGAAAGTTGATAGAGAAGTTCCTAAAGCTACTTATTGTATTGCTATTCCTGACAATGTCCTACCGGATATGCTCGGTCGTGAAGTTGTTCTTGATATGTCTTATGGTGGCAAAGGTGTACCTCTAAGTCATAAGATTAAAAATCTTGACAAAAAGCTTATTGATGTTCTTGGTGGTGATGATAACTTTAGAGTTGTCGAAAATCGTCCGGGTCTTAAAGATCGTAGTAAGCTTATTGTTGGTGAAAATGGTAAAGTTGAATTTTGGGAATGTAATCTTATTTCTCTTAATCAAATTGGTGGTGTGATTTATTAATCCAATTCTGTTATGGCTAAAGGTGCTAGGTTATTTCCTCTTCAAGTCACGAGACTTTATGAGAGAATGGTTGCAGTTGTAGATCGTAAAAGAAAGGAACCTACTAAGATGTATTATAAGACCAAAAAAGGTCGTCATTTTATTGAACGTTATACTCCCGAACAGATTTGGTGTAGAGACTTTCTTACATTTATTCGTAATAAAGAAGATTTTGAACGTTTTCTAAATGATATTGCAGATAGTCAGTGGATGTCTATTCTTACTGCAATGCAACGTGTGGATAGAGAAATTGAAATACCTTCCTTTGGTAAACATTGGATTCATCCTGAAACTTACGATATTTATGCTGAATGTGGTTTTGATTTTAATAAGATGACTTCTTTACCACATGAATATATGAAAGAACGTCACAAAGCGTTCTATGAACGATTACGAAAGAAGCTATTCCTTAAACTTACTGATAAAGCCGCTTATGACGCAGATTATACCCAGAGACTTGCCGATCTTCTTCGACGAGGAAAAGCATAAATATACTGATGCTCTTGATAGAGAATATATATCTACTACTACTATTATTGGTAAGTTTGTAGAACAAAAGGATTGGAAAGCTATTGCTGAAGCTTGTGCTAATATTGGTAGTCGTCCTGTTCCTCCTACTCATAAAAATTATAGTAAATATATTCGATATAGAGGTAAGACTGTTAAACAGATTCTTGCTGAATGGAAGATTGAAACTGAAAAGGCTTGTTCTAAGGGAACTGAAAAGCATAATTTCCTAGAACAATGCGTGAAAAGATGTAACAACTACTATTTAAATGCGAATGGTTTTATTGATGGTCGTATTTATACAGTAGATGATATTATAAGAACTCATAGTTATGGCAGACTTGATCTCGATTATTTTCGAGTTGTTGGTATTGCTGATAGGTATCCTCAAATTTACGAGTTTATTAAGGATATGACTTCTATGGGATTTGAGATCTATGCTGAGATTGGTGTTTATCATCCAGAGTATTTGATTTCAGGTCTTGTTGATATTCTATTCGTTAAAGGTGATGAGTTCTTTATTCTTGATTGGAAAACTAATAAAGCACCTATTCGATTTGAAGGTGGATATTGGGCTAAGAAAGCAGATGGTACTATTGACTTAGATAAGTACATTGTTACTAATGAAACTATGTTGTTTCCTATAAATCATTTACAGGATTCTACTGGTATTCATTATTCTCTTCAATTAAGTATGTATGATTATCTGATTGAACAATGGGGCTTTAAATGTCTTGGTAATATGCTTTGTCATATTAGGACTATTGAGAATCCTTTGATTCCTGACGATATGCCACATGAAGAGGTTGTTACTTTTGTTGATATTAAATACCTTAAAGCTGAGGTTAAAGCCATTTGTGATTATAGACTTGCTCAATTAAATAAAGAACGTAAAGCAAATATCAATTTGTTTAATTATAATATCAAGTAAACTATGAGTGAATTAACGAATGCTTTAATTACTTATGATGACGTTATAGCTAAGACTAATATTGACGTTCTTCGTAAGATTGCTAAAGTTCATGATTTTGCTATCTTTGATAAAGGTAACTACAATCTGAACATTTGGGGTATTAGATGTAACACTGTTGATACAGGTACATTTAATGATCTTCTTCTCGTATTCTACAAAGCTAATGATGCTAATCCTAAGATGAATGGTAAATGGACTTATGATTGGTTTTCAATAACTACTGATCCTTCTGATTTGAATTTGATTAAACCTATAAATTCTAAAGGTTGTGCTATTCTAAAAGAAGGTCAATTCAGAGGTGCATTTAAAGTTGGAAAGCACAAAGGTGATTATCCTGCGCTTGTTCAAGTTAAACCTCTTCCACTTTATCGTGACAATAATCGAGATAATAAACTTGATTTGTCTGGTCGTATTAGTTACGAGATGGCTGGTATTAATATACATCGTGCTTCTAAGTGGAAAATTGTTCGTACTATTGGCCTTTATTCTGCCGGTTGTCAAGTCTTTGAATCTGTTAGAGATTTTGAAGATAAATTTATGCCACTTGTGAATAAGGCTAAAGATTTATATGGTAATTCTTTTACTTATACTCTTACTAACATTAAAGAGTTCGAGTCATGAAGATAGATTTTAAGGGAGTGTTAATAGCACTTCTTTTTTTGGCTCTATGTCTTACTAATATTATTCAATGTAATGAAGAAGAACGAATACCGACAACTGATATTCCTTATCATACTTTGGATTCTCTTGGTAGGGTTATTTCTGCTTTGGAGAATTACGCTATAAAACAAGAACGTCTTATAGATAGTCTCAAAGCTAATACAAATAAAACTATAATTAAATATGAAACAGATATTAAGAACTTCTCTGATGTTTATGTTGTTTCTGATGATAGCATCGCTCGATATATACGGCAGAGAATTAAAAGTCTCTAAAGATACTGTTATTACATATACTCTTGAAGATAATCGTAAAATTGCAATTCTTCTTAAACAAGGTGAATATGATGCAGCTTTATGTAAATCTTTAAAGAGCATTATTGTTAAGCAAGATACTCTTATTGATGGTTTGAAATATACTCTTTATACTCTTACGAATCAAGCGAACGTTTATAAGCAATCTATTGTTGAACTAGAAAAGAGTAATAAAGATATGATTAAAGATCTTAAGAAGTATATGCGTCGTTCTGCTAAGTGGGCTAAAATCGGTGGTGTTTCTATTGGTCTTAATGTTGTATTTCTAACTTTATTGATTCTAATATGAAAACAGTTTTTCTTAATCCTTTTCTTCCTACTGATTTAAATGAGAAAGTAACATCTGTCAGTTTTAAGATTGGTTCTTTTGATTATATAGCTAAACACGCTGATGTCAAAACTACTGAAATTGATTTTGATAAACGTATCATACAAATCAATGATGCTTTAGATTCAACTGCATCTCTTAGAGAACTTGTTAGAGCATTCTTTATTATTGTTGCTTATGAGCTTAATTTAAATGCTGAGTTTCCTAATGGCAAAAAAGCTCATCTTGATGATATTGCAATGGCTCATTTGAGTTTCTTATTTACTCATTGGTGGGATGATTCTACTTTTGATTGGGAATATAATACTGATTATCCTAAGAGTTTTAAGGTTGGTTCAGTTATCTATAAAGTCTATAATATGACTGAGGTTTCTTATCAATCTACTCAAGGAATACAATATGGAGTTTCTGATCACGTTCTTGGTTTAATCTATATTATCCTTAGAGATAGAAGTAAAGATATTCCTAGTTCTATAAGAACTCAAACGTTTTGGCATGAGTATGTTCACTGTTTATTCGTTCAAGCTAATGAAGATTATGCGAATGATATTGAATATGTTGTAGATGCTTATGCTACTCAAATCAATTTATTTATGAAACAATTTGAAACTTTTATTAATAAATAAATAAAACTAAAGATATGAATAAAGATTTTGTTACAGTTCCTAATGCATCAGGGAATAATAATGGTTCTTTTGATGTTACTTGTGAACAAAATAGTGGAAATGAAAGATCTACCATTTTAACTGTATCTGGGGGGGGGGTTAATAAAACAATAAATATTACTCAAAAAGCCTCAAATTTTGAAAGTATAGAAATTGCAGGTGGTGTATATTCTTCTAATGGAACTTTAGTAACTATTATAAATTTTGGTATAATTGCAAATATTACAGTATCAATGACTAGTCCTCAAATTGGAAGATTTACATTTCCTAGACCTATTATAGAAATGACTCGCATTGGAGGAACTTATAATAATACATTTTTACGAATTCAAGTTAATGAAGAAATACCTTCTCATTATAAAGGTGAAAAAGTTGTTGCCTTTTTAGAAAGTATAAATGGAAATTCAATATATACTCCTAAAAAAGAATTAACTGTTGATGTTTATAGCAAATTAGGTAAAAATGTATTTGATTTGAATATTGCTGGTGGAATTACTATCGGTAATACTGAAATTATTAATATTAATTCTGCATTAAACAATAGACCAAATATTGCTATTTTGCTTACAAATAATAAAAAAATTGGATTTTTTAATTTTATTTGGAAAGCTGTTTATCATGATAGTTAAAATATAAAATCAAATAAATATGAAAAAAAGATTTTGTTACTGTTACTCCGGATACAAGTAATGGAGATAAAACTTTATCTTTTGTTGCCGATGCTAATTCGGGAAATGCTAGAGAAACTTCAATTTCTATAGCAGGAGGGGGGGATAACTAAGTCACTAAATATCTCTCAAAATGGTGTTCCTAAAATTAATATGGTTGAAATTGGTGGTTATGTTTTTGAAATAGATAGAGCTAGACGTTATTAGAATGAAGATACTTCTAGTTTGATTTCTGTTAATTGCATACTTTCTGTTGAACATATTAATCAAGGATCTAATATCGAGAATGTTAGTATTTATAATATGGATGGTTTCGGTATTGATTGGGATTTAGTTACTGATTGTGAAATTCAATGTTTAGCTGCATATGAAGAAGATTTTAGAACTACTATTCAGAATAACGAAGGTACTAATATGTATTATCGTTCTGATAGCGGAAGTGTTATTGAAGCTGTAATGAATTATAGTGAAGTTTCTTATTGTAATGCTAATATTGCAGCTGCTGTCGGTAATGCTAATGGAAGTGTTGAAATTATTTTTAATACTCCCGGAAAAGGTTTTAAAGTTACTATACAAATAGTTTCATAAATCTTATTGCATCATTTGTTTGCTCGGTTTTTATTTTTATATTTGCCCGTATCATTAAGTTGGTACGGGCTTTTTTGTTGCTCGTAATAAAACAGATAAAACTATTAGTTATGGCACTGCACGTATGGTTGGTTGAAGGCTCTAAACTTATTCTGAATGTAGAGCAAATTCTTAAAGTTCCTATTCTTGCTACTATTTATAATGATTGGCACAATGATAGAGAGCTTATGTATAAGATATTTAAGTTTATTGATTGTTATGCTGATGAAGATGGTTATATACATCGTAATGGTTTAAAAGATCAAAAGGCTTTTGATTATGCTATTGAAGTTGCTCAACTTAATTCAGACTTTAGACCAACTAAAGATATGATTGAAGCTATCAATTGGCTTGTTGAGCATAATATCAATTATGTTGGACAAATGTTCTTTGAAACTGTTAATGCTCTTCAAGCTGGTAAAGATCTTATGGCTGTTATGAATAAGAATCTTCGTAATGACCTAAAGAAAGATTCTTTTACTAAAGAAGAGATCGGTGGTATGCTCGGTTATATGCGTGAGATTACGAAGATGGGTAAAGACTTACCTAAACTTATTGCTGAACTTAAAGAAGCGGAAGATAATTACGTTAAGTCTAAACTCAAGAAAACTATCGTTCGTGGTGGTAAAGAGCTTGCTGCTTCAATGGATGTGCATAACAATATAGATAATGGTGTTGGTGGTGGAATAGATATGATTGATTAAGCTATGAATAGTAAATATGAGTTTTCACAAGATGCTATTGATAACTTTATGTTTATTCATGCTTATTGGAAAAATAGTTGTGATGGCATCAATGCTGCTCCTGAGAATAAGTGGGGCTATAAACGTGGAGATATTCCTTTTATAGATTATCTCTGTGAAGATAAAAGTAAATATCCGAAAGCATCCGAGGGTATTAGTTATATTACTAATAAGCCTTTATATGATCCGGATAATGATTTTCTTATTGGTAACTCTGGTGGTATTCTTATGAATATTGATTTCATTGTTATTAATATAGAAAGACTTTCTAAAGCTGCTGATACTTTTGATGAATATGGTACGTATTGTGATTATGACCCTAGTACTCCGGCTTATGAATCATTTTGGCAAAGAGAAACATCTCGTCGTAAGAAAGGTGTTTTTATTAAAGCTAAACTTTATTATAAAGATATTCCTAAGTTCTTTAATGCTAATACTACTGATGAGGAACGTGAAAGTTTACTTCAACCTTTACGTATAACCGGTGCGCATTATACTTATCTTAATTATGGTCGTATTGAACGTACACCTAATGATAAAGAACGTGCAAGACTTAAACGTGAAGGTGCTGAACACGTTGAGACTGTTATGGGTTTTCCTCGTTATTGGGATGGTGACTATTGGAACTTCAAAATAGATGAGTTTATTGCTAATAATAAGTTTCATCTTACTAAGGCTAAAGCCCGTCGTAAAGGTTTCTCATATAAACGTGGTAGTCAAGCTGCAAATACAATTAACTTATTTCCGAATGTTACGGTAACTCTTGCTGCTGACCAATTAGCTTATCTTACAGATAAAGGTGCTACTACGTTTATGGCTAAGAAATGTCTTGACCATTTTGAGGAACATACATTTTGGCGTCGTGGTTATATTTCTGAGGCTATTGATGATATACTTCTAGGTTATCGTGTATCTACTAAAGGTCTTAAAAATTTTGGTTGGATGTCTAATCTTTATAGCGTTGCTTGTGGCAAAAATGAATCCGCTGCTGTAGGTAAGAAAGCTATTGAGATTGACTTTGAGGAAGCAGGTAAGTTTCCTAATCTCCAAAAAGCTCTTGACGTTACTTTATCTAATACAGAGTCTGGTGCTATATCTGTTGGTACTATTCGTGTTTATGGTACGGGTGGTACTAAAGGTGCTAACTGGGCTGCATTTAGTAAAGCCTTTTATAATCCCAAAATGAATAAGATGCTTTGCATGGAAAACGTTTGGGATATTAATAAACGTCATGAAGTGTGTGGTTTCTTCTTTCCACAAGTATGGGATTGTGAACCTTATGTTGAACGTGGTAATTCAATTATATTCACTGCTTATGCTTGGGATAAACAAGATAAAGAGAATCACTTTCATAATAATGATAGTGAAACTCATATAATCTATAAAGCACAGCGTGCTAATACTCCTGCCGAAGCGTTCATTAATACAACCGAGAATATGTTCGCTTCTCCTGAACTTAATCTGCACGTTTCAGATTTAATTAATGACAATGCTACTAGATTCTTTCAAGACGGTTGGATTGTTGTTAATGATTTAGGTAATTCTAATAAAGCTGAATTTATACCGAAAGCTGAATGTATTAAACGTGATATATTTGGTAAAGGTAGATTCCATGAGTTTGTTAATCAAGTTCCGCATGGTTCTCGTGATGATACTCATGGTTGTATTAGAATGTACTATCGTCCGTTCTTAGTGAATGGTGAAGTGCCTAAAGATTTATATTTTGTTAGTGTGGATGCGTATAAAGTAGATAAGGCTCAAAAAGACGTAACAGATAAACATTCTCTTTATTCTGCACAAGTATGGATGCGTAGTAATACTATTACTCCATATCCAAATCAAAAACTGCTTGTATGCGAATATATAGGACGTTTGGACACAATGGAGCAAAATGATATAGTCACTATGGGTATGTGTCTTATGTATAATGCTGAATGTTGTCCGGAAGCTGGTACTGGTGAGACTGTTTCTAACTTCATTAAATATAAACTTAGACGTTACTTAATGCTTGACCCAACCAATGCCAATACTCGTAAATTGACTAATCCTAACAATAATGATTATGGTATTGTGATTGGTGATGGCGATAAGAAATATAATGGTCTTCGTATGCTAAAGGAGTTTATTTATGAACCTCTTTCATATACTGCTGATGGTAAACCTATTCGTAGACTTAAGTCTATTAGTAGTGTTCGATTGCTTCTAGAGTGTCAGAGATTTACTGCTGAGGGTAACTTCGACCATATTAGTGCTGCTATTGTTGCTATGTATGTCTTTCTTGCAGACTCTTTAAATACTAAGCGTCTTGTTGAAGGTAATACAGAGAATAATGACAGACGTATTGCAAATCGTTTAAATCGTCGTTAAATGGATGCTTCTAAGATTCCTAATTCTTTAGAAAAGCCTGATGTTTTTGCTTCGGAAGCTACTAAGCGTGGAGCTGTTTGGACTAAGGCTATGTGTGATTGGGTTATTGCTACTGCTCATTCTAATAATGATAAAGCAGATATTAAAGCCTTTCTTGACGCTGCGAATGGGATTGTAGATGAATCTACTTACAAGTATGTAATGGCGACCTACAACTCCGTTAATGGTAGAAAAGAAGATTTGCCCGGTAAGATTAGAGATGTTGATTTTATTACTCCTATTAAAGAGAAATATATAGGAGAGTTCATTAACACCTATAATAACTACCAAGTTTATAATGCTGATATTGATGTTGTCACTAGACGCAATGCTGATCTTCGTATTGCTCTTGATGGTCTTCTTCGTCAGCAATTTATAAACATTATGAATGCTAACGGTGTTCAAACCGGTGAGCCTTCTAAAGATCTTCCGTCTGCTGAAGACTTTATGAAACAAGCTGCTAAGGATTGGATTGATGAAGAAGCCGATCGTGGTCAGAAAACTCTTAATCTTCTTAATTCCCTTATTAAAGCTAATGAGAAATATATTCAAGCTTTCTATTATTGGTTCTGCACTGAAAGCGTTTATTCTTATCGTGATGTAAGATGCAATGATGTTATCTTTGAAATTATTTCTCCTCTTGAGTATTATCGAATTGATAGTGGTAATCTTTTTGTTGAAGATGATGATTATGGGATGCGAGAATTTGATATTAACATCAATGATATAATTGGTGAATATCAAGAAGTTCTTTCTAAAAGAGATATTGCTTACATTAAAGATATAATTCATAATCATGAAAGTACGGGTGAATATACAGTTACTCCTGTTATGCTTCGTTCTCGTGAGATTGCTTTTAATCCTACGATTGATGCGCAGAATGCTGCTCCGTACCACTCCTTACCCTCTACCGGGGTCCTCAAAGCTCGTCATTGTGTTTTTAAAGTTCCTATGAAGCGTGGTGTTCTTACTTATACCAATGCTTATGGTGAGATTGAGCAAAAGATTGTTGATGAAGATTATGTCTTAGATACTACTCTTGGTGATATTGATATTGAATATACTTGGGTTCTTCAATGTTGGGAAGCTTATCGTTTTGGTGATAAAGATTGGGGTGTATATACTAAAGCTCAACCTATTATTGTTCAACGTGAAGAAGTGAATAATCTTAATCATTGTAAGTTACCTTATAATGGTTTAAGTCGTTTGATGCTTCTTAATAATCCTAAACCTATTCCTTATCGCTTATTACCTTATCTTGCTCTTTATCGTCTTTATACTTTAGTTGAGGAACGTACTATTAGTAAATTCCGGTCATGGCTATTGATACCTGAAAGTTTCTTAGCTGATACTAAAGATATGACTATGGAAGAGCGTCTTGATGCAGCTAATCGAGATGGTACTCTTGTATTTGATGATAGTGAAATAGCTAAACAGCAAGCATCACTTCAAGCTATTAAAGAGATTGCTAATACTACAATGATTAATTATCTTAATACTATTAATCAAATTAAGCAATCTATTAAGCAAGAAGCGTATGAACTTGCTAATATGAACGATCAGCGTGCAGGAGATATTCAAGCTCGTGCCGGTAAAGCTGTTACTGAGATGGGACTTAATCAGGCTCTAATGGGATCTGTGTGGTCACTTAAAATCTTTGATTGCTTCCGTTCTCGTGATATGATGGCTAATCTTGATGCTGCTAAAATTGCTTGGATTGATGGCTATGAAGGTTCTTATGTAGATCCTAATACCAATGAGATTGTTCAAGTTCGTGTAAATGGTACTGACTTTGTTAATTCTAATTTAGGTATTTTTGTTGGTAACTCTGCTGAACTCAATGAACAAGTACGTAAGCTTGAAGAGATTGCTTTTGGTGCTGCTCAAAACGGAAATTATGATGTAGCTGCTGAGGCTGTTTGTAATCATAACGTTGCTTCTTTACGTAAATATATTAAAGAAGCTGCCGAAGCTCAACGTCAATTTGAACTTCAAAAAGAAGAGATTCAAAAGAAGTGGGATGCTGAGATTGAACAAACTCGTGCTGCTAATGCGGAAGCTCAACGTAAATTTGAAGCTGAACAAGCTCAACTTGATCGCGATTCTAAGGAAGCTATTGCTGCTGATACTAATCTTACTAATATTATTATTACTGATGCTAAGCTTCAAGTAGATAAGAATGGTAATGATTACATTAGTGAAGATGAATCTAATGGTGGTACTCTTGATGATTATCTTAAAATGACTAAGTTAAACTTAGATATTGATAGAGTTAATCTGGAACGTGCCAAGTTTGAGGAACAAAAGCGCATGAATCGTATTAACGCCAATAAGCCACGGAAGTCTTAATGTAGGCTCTTATTTTTGTTGAATTGAACAACTATATCGATTGGAATTTGGGTTCGTCAGAGGTCTTCATTTAAGCCTTAAAATGGCATAAATTAATTGGAATTTCAGAGAGCCGTGTGATAGGCGGTACTAATGCTGTTTCTAATAATATTTCTAATGCCATTTTTAATACATATATTATTATTACATTTGCCACTGTTATAACTTAATTTATAAAAGATAAAACACTATGCCAAATCCTATTGTTCCCGGTGGTGTTACTGATAGTAGTACTACTAAAACTGCGGAAGAGATAGCTGCTGAACAAGCTGCTAAAGCTGCTAAAGAAGCAGAAGAAGCTGCTAAAGCAGAAGAAGAACGTAAGAAAGCAGAAGAAGAAGAAGCTAAACGTAAAGCTGAAGAAGAAGCTGCTAAAACTGCTACTCAAAAAACTGAAACTGAAACTGAAACTCCTACTAAGATTGTTCTTACTACTGATGATGGTGATGTTGAGTATGATCTTGATGCTGACGGTAATGCCGTTAAAGACGGAGAGATTGTTTACACTAAAGCTCAGTTAGATGAATTTGCTGCTGCTGAAACTCAAGAGGAAACTATAGATGTTTCTGCTATTTCTGCTATTTCTGGTTTAACTCCGGTGAATGCTGATGGTACTCCTAAGCAATATGAAATGACTGTTGAAGGTCTTGCTCAACGTGATGCTGATATTGCAGAGCTTGCTAAACGTCAGGCTGAAAGTGAAGCTATCAACAATTTCTTCCGTACTAATCCGGATATTTATCAAGCTGCTCTTTACAAACAAACGTATGGTTCTCTTGAAGGTTTTGCTAATCATGTTGATTGGACTACAATGACCCTTGAAGATAAATCAGATGATCAGTTAGAAGCTGTTATTCGTTCTGCTGAAAAACGTAAAGGTACTTCTGATGCTCAAATCGAACGTATTATTCGTTTTTCTAAAGCTGATAAAGTATTAGCTGAAACTGCTAAAGAAAGTCTTGATTATCTTGCTAATGCTCAGAGACGTGAGATTGAAGCTGCAAATGCTAGGCAAGAAGCCGAATATCAAGCTGCTCAAGAAGCTCTTGATAAAGCCTACGGTATTACCTATGATGAGAATGGTAAAGCTAAAGTGCTTAACGTTCCTGATTCTTTATACGATAAGATCGTTAATAAAGGTACTATCGGAGGTCTTGCAATTCCAACAGCAGGTGTTAAAAGAACTGTTAATGGTAAAGAACAAATTCTTTCTCGTAAAGATATTGTTAAGTATCTAACAGCTCCTGTTGTTGAAGTTAATGGTGATTTCTATACGCAAGCTCAGAAAGATGTTTTTGATATGCTTGCTGATAATGAAACGTTCGCTATGGTAGCACTTCGTAACTTGTTAGGTGCTGATATTAGTCAGTTAGCTGCTGCATCTATACGACAAGAAGCTGTTCGTCGTTTGAACATTACTTCTAGTGGTAAACCTAAAGTTAAGGTATCCACTCAAGGTGGCGGTACTAAAGTTAATCCTAATAGACGTCCTATTGTTCCGGGTGGTATTATTGATTCAAATAAATAATTATCGTAACTATGCTTAGAGAAATTGGAAAAAAACAGTATTCCAAAGAGGTTTACTCTGATGCCGATATGCTATTAAACTTTAATGTTCTTGGTGCTGTCGATTTGAATAAGTCTCTTACTTATCTTTGGGGTAGGAACAGTAATCAATTCCCTCTTCTTTCTCTTACGGAAGGTCAAGGGAATATCTCTCGTAAGAAACCTATTAATGCTGGTGATACTCAGTATAAGTGGAAGATTATGGGGAAACCTACTGTCACTTCCCCGATTGTGCGTTTGATTACGCCTACTCAAACCCCCGGTAAAGGGTTTATGTCTTTCAAAGCGGAGTTCCAAGATAACTGGATTCCTTATCAGTATTCTGCTATTACTCCTGACGGAAAGCACATGGTTCGTATGCAGACCGATGGTGAGCAGACTGCTTCTGGTGGATATATCTATGAAATGATTATCCTTGGCGGTAATCCTGATGAGTTTATTGATCTCAGCAATTTTGAGAAAGGTAAATATTGGGGTATGGGTGCTCCTACGATTGCCGGTGAATTATCTACTGGTTCTCGTTCTACTGCTGAATCTTGGAGTGAAATGACTAACCAATTTGGTTTCCATAGATTCTCCAAAATTATTACCGGTAACATTGCTAATATTGTAACCGAGTTTGAACTTGATTATGATGATGGTTCTAAAGGTACTCTTTGGATGCCTTATGAAATGCGTCAGTTCGAGTTCATGCGTAGACGTTTGTTAGAAGAGGATTTGTGGTTCTCTGCTTACAACCGTGATATTAACGGTGTTATTCACAATCAAGAAAAACATTCAAATAAACCTATTCCTCGTGGTGCTGGTGTTCGTGATATTCTTATCGCATTCGGTAACTATTTCGAATACTCATTCATGACTATCGAGCTTATTGATATGATTCTTTCTCGTATCTTTGAAGTTCGTAACGATATTGATTTGAGTAACAAAAATATCGTTCTTTATACCGGTAAAGGTGGTTCTAAAATGTTCCAACAGTGTATTAAGAATGAAGCTATCGGAAATGGTTACTTTGATAAGTTAGGTTCTGAGGAGATTCAAAGTCGTGGTGGTATCCTTTCTTATGGTGCATACTTCAATCAGTATAAGCACTATTCCGGAGCTACCGTTTCTGTTAAGGTTGTAGATTTGTTTGATACCGGTTCTCGTGCCGAAATGGATCGTAAGAATGGTCGTATGTATGGTGGCTTCCCTGTTACCTCTTATACGATGGTGTTCTTGGATCACTCTATTGATAACACGAGTGGTGAAGCAAATATTCAGTTGGTTTGTGAAGAGGGTCGTGAATATTTGTACGGTGTTTATCAAGGTATTACTCCGCTACCTAAAGAGTGGGGTGCTTATAGTAAGATGTTATCTACTAGAGAGGATATTGCTACTTATGAGGTTATGTCTTCACAAGGTATCAATATGCTTAATGGTACTACTTCTTTCTGGGCTGAAATGATTTTTGAATAAGCGTACATTACGATTATTGTAAAGTATAAACTTACTAAAGTATAAACTATATGATATACTCACGCAAAATAACCTTAGCGTTAAAGCTGAATCCGACTATGTTTCAAGTCGTGAATCAGAAAAGTATTGGTGCTTTCAATACTATTTTCGGTCCGAGCATTAAAGCGGTTCTTACTCTATCTAGTAAAACTGCTGAAATGGCTTCTATACTTCCTACGATCATTGGAGCTTCTGCTGATAGCCGCAATGTAAACTTTCAAGACCTCGTTTTGAAGCATCTTAAAAACTCAACTGTTGAAGTTCCTGCTCAGGGTTATGAGCTTGAAACTGGTTGGGAATTTTCTCTTAACGATCCTGTTAAACGTGACGCTATTCTTGATTGGGCTAAAAAGAACAGTATTAATACTGAGGTTGCTCCGAATAAATTGGAGAAAGCTATCTTTGATGCTATGCTCTTTGGTGAAGGTACTGCGGTTCATGAAGAGAATCTGTATATGTACATGACTCCTATTAAGCCGCAAGATTATATTCTTTGGCGTCTTGCTTTGCTTACTTCTACTGTTGCTAATAAACCGGAAGATGTTGAGAAATCTACTAACATTCGGTTTTACTTACATAGTATTGAAGATGTTAAGCGTATGAAAGATGCTAAGACTAAAGCTGTTGTTAATACTGCTACTAAGTTGGCTCAGTTGTTCACAGGTGATGAGTCTTCTTATAAACGTATTAGAAATATGCTTATCTGTAATTCTCCTGCTGATACTCTACAGATTATCAAAATGGAACATGGAGATTTGCAGACGGCTGTAGCTGAACTTTCTCAAACGAATGCAGATGCGTTTATTTCTCTGTTTGATAACAAGAATGTAGAAGCAATGGCGCAAGTCTATAAGTTACTCGCCGCTCAAGTCATTACGAAAGACGGTGATAATTACTTTGACACTGTGCGTCCGGAAGTAGTTCTTGGTTCTTCCATTGAGGGTGTTATGGCTTTCTTAGCTGCTCCCGAAAATGTTGAATATAAAGCACAACTTTTCACTGCTTATAAGGCTTCGGTTATAAACTAATAAAATAGTGTCAGTATGTATAGTAGTTGTAAAGAAGCACATATTGCTGTAAACGATAAGATTCAGCAGATTAATGCTAATAGGCAAGAATCTATTCGTCCGCAGTATATTGATATTGCTCTTAATGAAGCTATTGACGTACTGCTTACGCAAAAGATTAAAGCCTTTGAAGAGACTGGTCGTTATTACGATGATTTGCAGGTGCTAAAGACTACATATAGAAGTCCTCTTTACCTTCTAGCAAATGAGGGTAATAGAGGCTTCGCTTTTTTACCTGCGAATTACCTACATGGTGTCTCTTATAATGCAAGTGTTATATATGATAAGTTTAAACGTTATCGAGCAATTGAATCTGTTACTACTAGGATTTACGTTGTTAATATCAGTGAGCTATTTAAAACTATTCCCGGTTATATAGAAGATTTCGTTATTCAAATTGGTAATGATACCGTTACGTTTCATTATCCTGCTAAGATCTATCGTAAAGAGGGTCTATTTGAATATATCAACTATATGCTCTCCATATTGCTGCGAAAAGGTTACAATGTGACTTATGAACGCTACAATAACGAGTATTACCCCGAATCACTAGTGTTTTACTTCGATACGCCACAGCTAATTGTAGTTGGAGATAAATATACTATTAAGTTAGTACAATTTAACTACGAGCGTTATTCGGGCTTATATGAGGTTATCACTTCTGACGGAGTGGTTACAAAGGTGCGAGAGAGCAAATCTGCCGGTATGGATTTAGTTTCTGATGTTCAGCGTAGGGATATGCTTCAAACGTATCACAATCGTCTTAATAGACACATTCATCCTATATGTACGATAGAAAGTAATAGGGTTTTAGTAGATATGGATGATACGTTTGTGATTACTGATGTTGCTATCACATATCTTAGACAACCTACTAGGTTTGATATTGTAACTGATACTGCTACTGAACTTCCGTTTAAAACCGAGATTATTAACCTTGCTACACAGAAGCTTCTTGGTAAACTTAAAGATGAAGGTTATCAAATTGCTATAAATGAAAGTAATTCTTTAAAATAAAACGTTACTATGAGAATTGTAAGTTACGGAAAAACATTTGTCGATAATGTTACTGTTGATACTAAGTTATCTAACGGTCAACTCGGCATTTGTACTGCTTATGGTACTGCTTTGCCTACTACTGGTAGACCTGAGCCGTTTGTAATTATGTCTGCAATTCCTACTAAGGACGGTGGATTTATGAATCAACGTGGAGTGGATATTAATCCTTTTAACTTCACTTATAACGTTCGTAAATATACGGAAACAGATCAGAAAGAAACTATTATTCTTAAAGGTCTTACGAATCCGGCACTTAAGTCTGCTGAAGGTATTGTATATAATGCAGATGCTGAGTTCTGTGGTGCTATTGAAATTTGTTCTTCTGAGGAGTATCGTCATGGTCTGACGGTTAATCCTAATCCTCAGATTGTTCAAATACCTGTTCGGATTCATGCTACTGATACCGTTGATCGGTTGGTAGAGAAGATTAAGAAGAACCTTAGTCTTACTGCTTATAACAAAGAGTTATTTGATATTACTATCGAGAAAGCTGATAGTGCTGTTCAGATAACCGTTGTTGCTAAAAAGCCTACTAAATTGACGATGAACGTATTCGGTATTCTTGCCGATCAAAAAGCCAATGGTACTATTACCGTTAAACATACGAAGTTATCCGGTTTCTTGGCTGATGTTGCTCTTAGTGATGAAGACCTTCGTTATTCTCTGATTAACATGGGTTGGAATCCTCATGATGAGTGGCAGAAAGCTTGGGGTATTGGTGACCCGAAAGTTGGCTTTAGTAAAGTCGCTTATCTTGTTATTTCTACGGCTGAGTTTAATCAATTCCCTGAGATTGCCGCTGATAACAATAGTCCTCGCAAATTCCAAATCGTTGTTGGTACGGAAGCTGTGATCGATGCTGTTGTAAATAAACTTGAAGCTATTAAGACTTTAGCTAAAGGTTCCGGTGATAATGCCATTTCTCTGAATACTGCAACTGACTAAAGTTGCTTGGAAAACTACGCAGTGCTTAACGGTTCTGCGTAGTTATATTTGTTTAAACTTAATGCTATGGAATGTAATATTAAAATTGTCAAGCTAAAACAAGTTCTTCCTCTTGGTACATTTCCTAAGCGTGAGCATAACGTTCGATTCTTCTATCATCGTACTGATGGTTGTTACTATATGTATGATGAAAAAGGCTGCGAAATTAATCTAACTACTGATGGCAATATTATTGCTATTGATAGAGAGTTGATTGTTGGTAGTGAGTCTTTGACTGATGATACTCTTGTTTGCATTGGTCTTAAAGCTAATTATGTGCATCCTAGTCGTGGTGTTAGAAATAATACTTGCGGTTGTCAAGATACATATATTCGTGCTTGGACTTACATCAAAGATCTTCAAGATTTTATGCAGTCTGGTCATATCGAACGTGATTACTATAGAGTTACTTTAGTTCCTTCTCCTGAAGAGGGTGGTATTGTTGGATGTAGTGGTTCTGCTATTGTTCCTGATGAAAACTCAGATGGTTTCCGTTTCCAATTTGAAGCTGGTAGTCGTGTTGAACTTTATGCTAAACCTGTTCAAGGTTATCACTTTAAAGGTTGGAAAGAGTTCCATACTAATGAGATTATGTCTATTAGTCCTAATTGGTCTTTTACTATTAAGAAAGATATGGATTTGATAGGCGTATTTGAAAAGGATGAAGCTCCTATTGAACAATTCTATATTAATGTCAATGCTGATCCGGCTAATGCAGGATATGTAGTTGGTGCCGGAACATTCCCAAAAGGTACAAGGCATTCTATAACAGCTGCGGCAATTCAAGGGTATCATTTTACTCATTGGACTGATAGTTTAAATCGTATTGTTTCTACTAATCTTCAATATGATCTTGTTGTTGAGAAAGATGAAACTTATACTGCACACTTCGAGCTTGATGCTCCTGTTATTGAGGAGTACAATGTAACTATTATAACTAATCCTGCTGATAAAGGTTCAGTTAGCGGTGGCGGTACTTATAAGTCCGGTCAAACTGCAATAATTGTTCCTAGTCCGGTTGAGGGTTGGGCTGTTGATACAGTTACTGCTTCTGGTGGTAATCTTGTAGATAATGGTAATGGTACATATAGCATCGTTGTTACACGAGATCTTACGATTACGGTAAACTTTAAAGAAGCTATTCGTTATTTCACGTTTAGTATCGTGGCAGATGCGAATGGTTTAGTTCGATATAAAGATATTAATGATGCTTGGTCTCAATGGGCAGAAAAACACGAAGTCACTGCTCCGGAAAAGACTATTGTCACTATCGCTGGTAAAGCTAACGGCGGTTATGAATTTGAAAAGTGGGTAACGCCTACTGGTGCTAATCTTCCTAATAATGAAAATAATATCATTGTTGAAGAAGGTCTGCATCGCAAAGTTTATACTGCTTATTTCAAGGAAACTTACATTCCACCTGAAACTCATATTGTTAATATCACTGCTGGTTCTAATGGTAAATGCAAATATAAGATTGGCTCTGGTGAATATTCAGAAGCTGCATCTTCGCATTCTAATATTAGTGTTACTGACGGTGAGACAATTGAGGTATTAGGTGTTCCTGATAGAGGTTATTCTTTTGAACAATGGAATATTGGTGAAACTACTTCTAACTCTAATCCTTATTCAAAGGTTATCACTGAGAATGTAGATTTCTCTTGTACGTTCGTAGAGATTCCACCGGAAGAAGTTACTATTACGGTAGGTTCTGATGGAACTAATGAAACTCGTTATCGTATAGGTAATGGTTCTTGGTCTAGTTGGTCTACTTCTGAACACACGTTTAAAACTGCTGTAGGTTCGATTTATTCAGTTGAAGCTCGTGCGGTTGGCAATTACAAGTTCAGAGAGTGGAATACAAGTGGTGCAAAGGTTTCAGATAATCCTGCAACATTCACTGCTAAAACCGGAACAAATGCAACACATATTGCTACATTCGACCAAGTAATCATGCGAACGCTAACTCTTACTGCTGGAACGGGTGGTAAATGTCGTGCAAAGATCAATGGACGTTGGAGCGACTATTATAGTGGCACAAAGACTTACTCTAATATTGTTGACGGAACTACCGTTTCTGTAGAAGCATTAGCAGATAGCGGCTATCATTTTAAGGAATGGACTGATTCGGGTGCGCCCTCGACTATTTCACGTGATATTGTCATGAATGACTCTAAATCTATTGAAGCTCGTTTTGAGGTTGATGCTCCTGATAAATTCCAAGTCACCTATGAAGCTATTCCTAATGGAAGTGCTACAATGGAAGGTGCTGGTACTTATAATGATGGTGATACTTGTACGATTAAAGTTAATGTAAGTCCGGGTTATACTTTGAATAAAGTGCTTGTTGATGGTGTTAAAATCACTCTTAACAGTAACAATCAGTATAGCTTTGTGGTTGAGAAAAACATTAAGGTTACTATTGAATGTGATCTTATTCCTGAACCCACACATTATACACTTACAGTTAAAACCGAAGATGAAGGTGTAGCTCAAGGTGGTGTTGGTATCAATAAAGAATCTAATTTGGGAGTTGAAACTGCTGAATTTGAGAATGGTACTGTTGCTACTATTCATGCTACAGCTGCTGAGGGTTATAGCTTTGGCGGTTGGTGGAAAGATGGAGTTAAGGTTTCTGACGATGTAACTCTAAGTGTTACTATTGACGCGGATAAGACTTACATTGCTAAGTTTACTCAAGATCCATATCTCGAATTAGATAAGACTTCTCTTACTTTCGAGGCTGCTGGTGGAACTCAAACTGTTAATGTTACTTCTAACGTCGAATGGACGGTTTCATAATTAGGGAGGGGGGGTACTAAGATGGCTATTGCTTCTTGGCTTACCCCTGCCGCTAAGAGTGGTACGGGTAATAAAACGGTTGGTTTAACTGCGAGTAAGAATACTGCCGAAAGTAGAACTACGGTTGTTACCGTTACTGCCGGTGGTATTACGAAAACTATTAATTGTACTCAAACGGAAGCTGATAAGTTTACTATTAAGATTTCAGCTTTAACTACTAATAGTTCAGGAACTACTATTACAAATGTTGGTGATTGTTCTATTGGTTCATCCGCTACAGGTGGAGTTAAAGAAGGAACTTATTATCGTGATACACAAGTCACATTGACTGCTAAAGCCGCTCCTACTGGGTATGATTTTGTTGGTTGGTATGAAGGCTCTAATCTTGTTTCTACAAGCCTTTCTTTCGCTGTTACTTTAACTGCTAATAGAACTCTTGTTGCTAAATATAAGATTAAGAGCTACACTGTTAATGCAACTTCTGAGGATATAAATAAAGGTACTGTAAGTCTTGCTGGTCAAACTGTAGAACACGGTGCTAATGCTATTGTAGTTGCAACTCCTAAGCCTGCTTATAATTTTGCTGGTTGGTACAATGGAACAACTAAAGTATCTAGCAATGCTTCATATACATTTGCTGTTACTGCCAATATCAGCTTAACTGCTAAGTTTACAATTAAGACTTTCACAACTACTACTGCTAATTCAACTGGTGGTACAGCAAGCGTTAATAAGTCTAGTGTAGAATACGGTGGTTCTGCTATTTGGACAGCTACTCCAAGTACTGGCTATAATTTTAGTAAGTGGTCTAATGGTTCTACTATTAATCCTATGACAGTTTCTAGGATTACTGCCAATACTCATATTACTCCGGTATTTGTTCTTAAGTCATATACTATAACTTGGAATCCTAATGGTGGAACTGTAGATCCTACGTCAACTACTAAGACTCATGGTTCTACTTTAGGCACATTACCTATTCCGACAAGAGCTGCGGATAATACTTATACGTATGCATTCGCAGGTTGGTTCGATACTTC
>OLSO01000071.1_pt1 | contig 98112 bp, 88 predicted proteins | sample 1672441 | NCBI WGS metagenome assembly OLSO01 (sample SAMEA3136686, study PRJEB25190) | human gut metagenome | biome: human gut; feature: human-associated habitat; material: faeces | place: Austria | collected 2013 | reverse complement strand
ACTTGGTGGGCAACCGCCTGGGAGAGTAAGACGTAGCCACGTAATCTTTTTTTATGCTCCAAATTAAATTCTTTAGAGGGATTAACTATACAAATCTCACAAACTTAACAAATTCTATTACATATCAACAAAATATAAATATATAGTAACAATACCAATATCCAATTATAAAGTAACATAAAATATGATAAACAGTCACAAAAATCACATAATAATATTTAAATAAATCAAACCCAATAATACAAAACCCAAATAAAATAACAAAAAGTCAAAAAGAAATAAAAAAAGTAAAAATGAAATGATATCAAAAGAATCAATACTGTCATAAATCATACAAATATTGTCATCAAAGTTACAAAATTGGTAAAATATGCTATAATTACAGATAAAATAGAATATTGATTGCCAAACTTCTTATTTGTTAAGTTATCTTATGAATAATTCATTATTTAGAGTAAGATATTTCTGATTCAGTGCTATATAGGGATATTTTATTTCAAGTGTAGGAATATTAAATTTCCAAGCACATAAGTATGGAAATATTGAATTTCTAGGGAATTTATTATTTAGATAATACAGGAGATCTGGCGGTTGATAAATCTATATTACAAATGAGTGATTTGAGGATATCACGAGAAATTATGGAGGCGAAAATGGGAGAAGCGGTAAATATTAAAGAGTATTTAGACATATTTAGAAGAAGAAAATGGATCGCTATTGTGACTATTTTAATTTGTCTAGGATTTGGGGGATATAAAACTTATAAAAATTATATTTCGTATGTGCCGACTTATATGTCTAATGTTACGATTAGGATTAATTCTATTAAGTCTATACAGGAGGATGAGAAAAAGATTAATACAAGTAGTAGTGATGATTCGGGGGATACTTCGGGTTATAGTAGTTCTGGATCTAGTAGTGGTTTAACAGCGGCAGAGGAGAAAGCAAAACAGGAGCAGGAGAAATTAAACAAGATTTATAGTGCTTATTCTGGTTCTGCGTCTATGGCGAATCAAAATATTGCGACTTCTTATTTGGGACTTGCTACTTCTAGTGATGTTAGAAAGAATGTGGCATCTCTTACTGGATTAAAGACTAGTCAAATTGGAACTATTACTGCTGCTCAAAGTGAGGAAATTCCACAGTTTATCAAGATGACTGTAACAACTTCTTCGCCTGAGGTTGCAAAACAAGTTGCGGAGGCTCTTCCTGAGGCTTATAATACTGAGCTTAAGAGAGTAATCAATTTGGACTGTGTTGAAGTTGTGTATAAGGCAAGTAATGGAAGTTTGATTCCTAGAAGTAGAGATTTAACTTTAGTTCAGGCTCTTGGGATAGGAATTGTTGTGGCTATATTTTTAGTATTATTATCTGAATGTTTAGATACTAAGATAAAAACTCCTGAGGATGTTGAGAAGTATTGGGATTTACCTTTGATAGGAACTATTCCAATGGATGATGGAAAGTCAAAGGGAAGACATACAGTTAAAGCTTAAAATTATAGATAAAGAATTTAAGGGGGATTAGCTATGGCAATGTTAGCAGCGTATGATGAAGGAAATTTTGAGTTAAATGAGTCGTACAGGGAGATTAGGACTTATTTAAGTATTAATAAAAATATAAAGACGATTTTGATTACTAGTGCTGAGATGGATGAGGGGAAGACGACTATTATTTGTAATTTGGCGAAGTGTTTTGCTGAGTTAGAGGGGGTTAAGGTTCTTCTTCTTGATTGTGACTTTAGAAAAAGGGGCGTTAGTAGATATTTTGGGATTGAGAATACTTTTGGTATTGCAGATATAGTTTTTGGATACAAAAAACAATCAGAATGTATTAAGAAGGTTGGAGATTTGGATATAATTACTTCTGGTGGAGTTCCTTCTAATACTTCTATTTTACTTAATTCTCAGTCTATGAAAGATACTTTGGCAAAGTTGAGAGAGGAATATGATTATGTATTTATTGATTCACCGCCTATATGCAGATTGAATGATGCATGTATAATTACTCAATATGTGGATGGGACAGTTTTGATAAATGCATCTAAGGCAATTGATGCTAAAGTTGCCAATATTACGTTGGAAAAGTTAAATAAAGTTGGGGCAAATGTTATTGGCGTTGTGCTAAATAAGTTTAGTGCACAGAAATACAGTTATTATAATAGTTATTATGGATATGCTGGATATTATGAGGACAAGCCTAAACGAGGATTATTTAAACGAAAAAAGAGAAAAAAACACAAAAAAAAATAAAGAATTATCAAGAAATATAAGGAATTTTTAATTTTTTGTAGAAATTTATAGATAGGTTTAGATTTAGTCTGCATTATAGAAATATTTATACCAAATAAATTAGGGGAATGATTTTAATCAAAAATAATCTTGTTAAGGGGGAAACAAAGAGATAATTTGGTCTAAATATAAGGGGGGAATATTATGATAATAAAACTTATGAAAGTATTAGACGATATTTCAAAAGATGCTGACAAGTGCAAGATGAGACAAATTATTTTATTAGCTATAGACGGGATTTTATGTGCACTTAGTTTTGTCATAACTTTGGCTTTGTTGGGGTTTGACGTTTCTAGGTTTTCATTAATACCGATAATTATATATGTAGCTATAAATGAAACATTTTTATTATTATTTAGATGCTATGACAGTCTGTGGAAATGTGGCGGAGAAAGAGAAGTAGCATCGATATTTGTCGCTTGTTTTTGTGCAGTGTTACCATCAGCAGCAATAATCGCACTAACACACAGTAAATTAAATCTAGCTTTTTATGTAGTAAATGTACTTATGATAATCGTAGCAATGGTATCTGTTCGAGTTGTTTATAGAACAATGAGAAGATTACTTATGTATATGCAAGTTAATCAAAATGCTCCTAGCTCATCTAGAGTTCTTATCGTTGGGGCAGGTAAGGCTGGAAACATGATATTGAGGGAGTTATTTGAAAATCCAGAATTAAAGAAATTACCTGTTGCAGTAGTAGATGATGACATACATAAAATAGGTAAATCAGTCTTTGGAGTACCTGTATTGGGGACGACTGAAGATATTTCTACAATTGTAGAAAGGGAAAATATCGACGAAATAATTATTTGTATTGCAAATATAAACGTAAAACGAAAAAGAGAAATTATAGATATTTGTAAAAATACGAGGGCAAAATTAAAGACTATTCCTGGAATTTATGAAATTATAGACGGAAAGGTTAATGTAACAAAAATAAGAGATGTTCAAATTGGGGATCTTTTAGGCAGAGAACCTGTCAAAATCAATTTAAGCGAAATGGACGACATCATCAACGATAAAATCGTAATGGTTACAGGAGGTGGTGGGTCTATTGGCTCAGAACTATGTAGGCAAATAGCAAAATACAATCCAAGACAACTAATCATAGTAGACATATATGAAAATAACGCATATGACATTCAACAAGAATTAATCAGACATTATCAAGAAGAATTAAATTTAAAAGTACTTATAGCATCAGTTCGTGATGAAGATAAGATGAATACAATATTTGAAAATTATAGACCAGAGATAGTTTTCCACGCAGCAGCACACAAACACGTTCCACTAATGGAGGACAGCCCTTGTGAAGCTATAAAAAATAACGTATTTGGAACGCTTAATGTGGCAAAATTGTCGAATAAATATAAGGTAGAAAAATTTGTATTGATTTCGACAGATAAAGCCGTAAACCCTACAAATATAATGGGTGCGACAAAGCGTTGTTGCGAAATGATAATACAATCACTTAACAAAACGAGCGACACAGAATTTGTCGCAGTGAGATTTGGCAATGTGCTTGGAAGTAATGGAAGTGTCGTACCACTATTTAAAAAGCAAATCGAAGAAGGCGGACCAGTCACTGTAACACACGAAGAAGTTACAAGATTCTTTATGACGATACCAGAAGCCGTATCGCTAGTTTTGCAGGCGAGTGCAATGGCGAAAGGTGGCGAAATATTTGTACTTGATATGGGCGAACCAGTCAAAATAATTGATTTAGCGAGAAATTTAATCAAATTAAGCGGATATGAACCAAATGTCGACATAAATATTAAGGTTACAGGACTTAGACCAGGCGAAAAACTTTATGAAGAAGTGCTTATGGATGAAGAAGGACTTACTCGTACATCGAACGATCAAATCAGAATCGGCAAACCGATAAAAATTGACGAGGTCGAGTTTAAGAGAGAGCTTAATATTTTGAAGAGGGTTGCTGAGAATAATCAAGATGAGAAGGTTGATATTATTATGAAGAGTATTGTACCGACTTATGTTAGAAGAGAAGAAGTTGTTGTATAGGGGGAATTTAGGTGTATAGATATTTAAAGAGAATTTTAGATATTATATTCTCTTCCATACTTTTAGTTTTAGGAGCGATTCCATTACTTATAGTTGCACTAATTATAAAGATAGATTCACCAGGAGAGGCATTATTCAAACAAGAAAGACTAGGACTAGGTGGAAAGACTTTTAAAATCTATAAGTTTAGATCAATGTGTGTGGGAGCTGAGAAAAAAGGAAGCGGAGTATACTCTGGGAAAAATGATGCAAGAGTAACTAGAGTAGGAAAAATTATAAGAGCTACTAGTATAGACGAGTTGCCACAATTAATAAATATACTTAAAGGTGAGATGAGCTTTATAGGTCCAAGACCTACACTTACATATCATCCTTGGAAATTAGAAGAATACACTGATTTCCAAAAAAGAAGATTTGAAGTAAGACCTGGAGTAACAGGACTTGCCCAAATAAATGGAAGAAAAGACATACCATGGGACAGACGTATAGAATATGATGTTGATTATGTAAATAATATGAGTTTTGTCCTAGACTTCAAAATATTACTAAAGACAATAGTGAAAGTATTTAAGATGAGTGATAATGTAAATACTTTTGAAACAGCAAAAAATAAAAATTCTTAGAGGTGACGACATTGCTTAAGCTCATGTATATAACAAATGATGAAGATGTAGCTAAGATTGCTGACAAGTACGGTGTTGATAGAATATTTGTCGATTTAGAACAAGTAGGCAAACAAGAGCGCCAAGGAGGAATGGATACAGTCCAATCAAAACATACATTAGAAGATGTAAAGAAGATAAAAAACTGTTTAAACAATAGTGAATTACTTGTTAGAAGTAATCCTATCTATACAAATTCAAAAGAAGAAATAGACACGATTATAAAAAATGGAGCAGATATAATAATGCTACCTTATTTTAAAACATGTCGAGAAGTACAAACTTTTGTAGATTATGTAGATGGACGATGCAGGGTATGTCTATTGTTAGAAACACCAGAAGCAGTAGAGATAATTGATGATATTTTAAATATAGAAGGTATAGATGAAATACACATAGGGCTAAATGATCTACATTTAGGATATAAAAAGAAGTTTATGTTTGAATTATTGACTGATGGAACTGTTGAATATCTATGTAGCAAGTTTAAACATAAAAATATATCTTATGGATTTGGTGGAATTGCTGGAATTGGACAAGGAACACTACCAGCAGAAGATATTATAAAAGAGCACTACAGACTTGGCTCTAGTATGGTTATTTTATCGAGAAGTTTTTGTAATACATCAAAAATTACAGATTTAAATGAAATAGATAAAATATTTAAAGATGGAGTTAGTGCAATTAGAAACTTTGAACAAGAAGTGAGCGAACACTTAGCTTATTTTGAAGATAATAAAAAATCAGTTAAAGAAATAGTTCACCAAATTGCCTATGGACAATAAAGAGGTGCATTTATGAAAACATTGATAACAGGTGCATTTAATTATTCAGAGGAACAAATTGAAAGACTAAACTCCATTGGATGTGAGACAGTATTTGTACAAGATGAAAGAGAAAAATTAGACATGGATGTCAGCGATATAGAAGCAGTAATTTGCAATGGACTGTTTTTATATAATGATATTTCAAAATTTAAAAGTCTTAAATTTATTCAACTTACAAGTGCTGGATTTGACAGAGTACCGATGGATTATATAAATGAAAATAAGATAGAAATCCATAATGCTAAAGGAGTGTATAGTGCTCCTATGGCAGAATGGGTTGTACTAAAAATATTAGAAATATATAAAAATACCAAGTTCTTTATAAGAAACCAAGACAATAAAGTTTGGGAGAAAAAACGAGACTTACTAGAACTTACAGACAAAGTTGTTGCAATAGTCGGCTGTGGAAATGTTGGAATCGAAGTAGCCAAGAGATTAAAAGCATTTGGATGTAAAACAAACGGTGTTGCAAGGAGACAAGTCGAGTATGACTATATAGATACTGTATATAGTATGCAAGAATTGGACGAAGCTTTGAAAGTTAGCGATATAGTAGTTTTAACAATTGCTTTAAATGAAGAAACAAAACATCTTTTTGATAAAGATAGATTTAAGGTTATGAAAGATGATGCAGTGTTAGTCAATGTGGCTAGGGGCGCTATTGTAAATGAAGAAGATTTGATAGAAGCTTTAAAGAATGGGAAGTTTTTGGGAGTTGCTCTTGATGTTATGGAAAGTGAGCCCCTTTGTGAAGAGAGTAGGCTTTGGGAGTTTGATAGGGTTTTGGTTACTCCACATAATTCGTTTGTATCTGATAGGGTTGGTAGTAGATTATTTGATTTGATGTGTGATAATTTGAATAAGTTTATCGCAGGAAAGGAATAAAGATTTGTATTATTTTATTAATTGTTTAAGAGCATTAGCAGCAACTTTAATAACAAACGCACATTATACTAATGTATATCCAATTTCTATTATAGCCAATGGTGGATTATTAGGAGATATATTATTCTTTGCAGTATCAGGATTTTGTTTATATAATATAAAATTAAAATTTATACCATGGTACAAAAAAAGAATATCTAGGATATATCCATCTGTGATAATAGTAACAGGTGTATATATATTGATGAAATTTTATACCTATAATGGAATAAAAGGATTGTTTAATTTATTGATATATCCAACAAAATACCATTTTGTTATTTCTATTATGATATTGTACATATTTTACTATTTTACAATAATTTTATCTAGGAAGAATGAAAATATAACAATTGATAGAGTATTTTTTATGACAATTATAATACAGTTCATAGTATATGTTGTTATATATGATAAATCTTATTACCATATAGATTCAGTTTACGAACCTATGATTAGGTTTTTATTTTTTGAAGCAATGTTGATAGGAGCTAAATTTAATGAATTAAAATTTGCATATATAAACAGAAAAGAAAGCAAAGCGCTTTTAAAAATAATAGTTACATTTATTATATATTTTGCTTCTAAACTTGTTTTTTCAAAATATCAAGTAATAAGTCAATATCAAATTTTAAATCAATATATCATTTTATTACTAATGGTTTATATTTTCAAATATTTTATATCTATAGAAAATAAAATAAAACAGCTACCAAAATCTATTTATAGATTTATAAAACTTATTTCAGATATAACTTTAGAAATATATTTAGTACAAAGTGTTATAATAGCACAATTTGAAAATTATATATTTCCAGTAAATTTTATAGTAATAACATTAACAATATTAATTAGTGCATATTTAGTTTATACAGTAAAAAATAAACTTTTTGATGTTATAGATCATCTGCGCTGAAGAGGAGTGGACAATGGCAGTATATTATTCAATGATTTTATGGGTTGTATTTATAGGATTAATAGGTGAATTTAGTGCAACATTAAAAAAAAATGAATTAGGGGAATATGAAAAACATATAAGTAAGGTATTTGTTTTTATTGCAATGGCATATATTGTGTTTATGGTTGGGATGAGAAGTGGAGTAGGTGACACTCCTGCATATATAAAAATGTTTGATGATATGCCAAGTAATATAACACTATTTTCGCCAGAACAATATACAAAGGATAGAGGATTTACTATTTTAAGTATATTATTTAAACAATTTATATCACAAGATTATCATGTATGGTTATTTACTATAGCAGTTATAAGTGGATTAGCAGTAGCAAAAGGCGTATATAAATATTCTAGTAATTACTTTTATAGTTTATTTTTATTTATTGTAATGGTTCAATTTGTCTGGATGTTAAATGGAATGAGACAGTTTATAGTAGTTTCTATTTTATTTTGTAACTTAGATTTGATTGTAGATAGAAAACCAATAAGATTTTTTATACTAGTTGCATTGTTATCGACAATACATGTAACTGCATTAATTATGATTCCAGTTTATTTTTATGCTCAAATAAAACCTTTTACAATGGAGCAGTTAATAGCAATAGTTATAATTTTAGTTGTTGGTTTATCTATAGATAAAATAGCAGCTGCATTTTCATATACATTAGAAGATACAGCATATGAAGGATACCTAGATGCTGCTGCAACATCTAATGGGTCAAATATATTGAGAAGTATGGTTGCAATGTGTCCTTTTGTTTTAGCATGGTTTGGACGAAAAAATATACTTGATAAAAAATCAAAACTTATAGATGTATCTATAAATATGTCCTTGGCTTCAGGATTACTTTACTTTATTTCATCGCTTTCAGGTGGGATACTTATTGGAAGATTACCTATATATTTTGATATGTACAATATAATCTTATTACCATGGCTAATACAAAATATATTTGAAATAAAAGAAAAAAGACTAGTTTACTTTATAGTTAGTTTATGCTCTATAGCCTTTTTCTATTATAAAGTAAAAGTAGGTATGGGAATGGATTATGTTAGTGATATATTAAATTTATATGTGAAATAGAGGAGATATAGGATGAAGATTTTATTTGTAGCAACAGTACAAAGCCATATATGTCAGTTCCATTTACCGATAATGTATATGTTGCAGCAAAATGGATATGAAGTTCATGTTGCAGCTAGAAATAATTTGGCAGAGAAAAATGGATTATCAATGAAATATGCAGATAAAGTATTTGATGTTCCTTTTGAAAGATCACCATTTAATACTAAGAATATTGGTGCATATAAACAACTAAAAAAGATTATGAAAGAGGAAAAATACGATATTGTACATTGTCATACTCCAGTAGGTGGTATTTTAGCCAGACTTGCTGGTCGAAAATTTAGAAAAGATGGACTTAGAATTATATATACTGCACATGGTTTCCATTTTTATGATGGTTCCCCAAAGAAGAATTGGATTATATATTATCCAATCGAAAAATTTATGTCGAGGTATACTGATGATTTAATCACTATTACAGAAGAAGATTATAAATTGGCTAAGGATAGAAAGTTCAAGGGAAATATCCATCATGTGCATGGTGTTGGAGTGAATACTGATAAGTTTGTCAAGTTATCTGATGAAGAGAGACAGAAACTTAGAGCGGAGAAGGGATATACTGATGAATTTATTATTTTATGTACAGGTGAACTTAACAAGAATAAAAACCAAGCTACACTTATCAAGGCTATGGACGAAGTTGTTAAAAAACATCCTGAAGCTAAGTTATTATTGGCGGGAAATGGACCAGAGTATTATAACTTAGTTGAGTTAATAGAAAAGTTACACCTGGGTAATAATGTTGAGTTGCTTGGATATAGAACAGATATTCAGGATTATGTTAATATTTGTGATTTAGTTGTTTCTGCTAGTCATAGGGAAGGTCTTCCTCTTAATATTATGGAGGCTATGATTTGTGGAAAGCCTGTGATTGCTTCTGATAATAGGGGGCATAGGGAATTAATAAAGAATAAAGAAAATGGCATTTTAGTTAATTTAAAAGAAGAAAATTTATTTTATAAGGATATTTGTACAATTATAGAAGATGAGCAGATAAGAAATAGATTTTCTAAAAATGGATTAAAATATATAAGTTTATTCAAAGTTGAAAATGTAAAAAAAGAGTTAAGAGAAATATATAATATTTAAATTATAAAGAAAGGAATTAATATGATAAGAGTACTACAAGTTGTGACATATATGGGGCGTGGTGGACTTGAGACTATGCTTATGAATTACTATCGAAATATTGATAGAGATAAGGTTCAATTTGATTTTCTAACTCATCGTGATGAAAGATGGGATTATGATGATGAAATTGAATCACTTGGCGGCAAGATTTATCATCTTCCAAAATTAAATCCTTTCAGCAAGAATTACTTAAATGCTTTGGATAAGTTTTTTAATGAGCATAAGGAGTATCAGATTGTGCATTGTCATCAGGATTGTTTGAGTGGAGTTGTGCTGAAGGTGGCTAAGAAGAATGGGGTTAAGTTTACTATTGCCCATAGCCATAATGCCAACCAAGATAAGAATTTGAAGTACTTGATAAAATTATTTGAAAAAAGAAAAATTCCTAAATATGCAGATAAGTTGTTTGCATGTGGTAATGAAGCAGGAAGATGGATGTTTAATACTGATAATTTTGAAGTGTTAAATAATGCGATTGATACAGACTTATATACTTATAATGCAGAGAAAGCATCTAAGGTTAAAAAAGAATTTGGTATAGAAAACAAATTCGTGGTTGGTCATGTTGGACGATTTAATCCACAGAAAAATCACGAGTTTTTGATAGATGTATTTAATGAAATACAAAAGATAAAAGAAGACAGTGTATTGATGCTTGTCGGAGATGGTGATTTAAGACAAGAGATTGAGAAGAAGGTACAAGATTTGGGACTTAGTGAGAAGGTTATATTTACTGGTATTAGATCTGATGTAAATGATTTGATGCAGGGGATGGATGTGTTTTTATTTCCTTCGCTTTATGAGGGTTTAGGAATAGTATTAATAGAGGCACAAGCTGCTGGATTAAAATGTATTATTTCAGATACTATACCTAAAGATGGTATCATTACAGATGATGTTTTATCATTAAGTTTAAATCAAAGTCCAGTAATATGGGCAAATGAAGTATTGAAATATAAAGGATATAAGAGAAGTAATAATAAAGAGCTTATAGAAAAAGCAGATTATGATATAAAAAATAATGCTAAAAAATTGGAGCAATTTTACATACAAAACACAAGGGGGTAATTATGGCTATATTAACAGTTTTTACTCCGACTTATAATCGGGCATATACACTTCATAAATGTTATGAAAGTTTGAGAAAACAGACTAAAAAAGATTTTATTTGGTTGATAATAGATGACGGTTCAACTGATAATACAAAAGAATTAGTCTATAGTTGGTTAAAAAATGATAATGAATTTGAAATAAGATATGTGTATAAAGAAAATGGTGGAATGCATACTGGACACAACAAAGCTTATGAACTTATAGATACCGAGTTAAATGTATGTATAGACTCAGATGATTATATGCCAAATGATGCAGTTGAGAATATATTAAGTTTTTGGGAAGATAATCGAGATAACAATTACTCGGGAATAATAGCATTGGATATGTTTGAAAATGGAGAAATAATAGGTAAGAAGTTACCAGAACAAAAAAGTACAACATTAAGTGGATACTACTATAATGGAGGAAAAGGTGATAAGAAACTTATATATAGAACTGATATTATAAATAAATATCCAGCTTATCCAGAGTTTGAAGGAGAGAAGTTTGTTCCTTTGGATTATAAATACTTGCTTTGTGATCAAGACTATGAGTTATTGATAATGAATAAGCCTGTTTGTGTGGTTGAGTATATGGAGGATGGCTCTAGTAAGAATATGCTTAGACAGTATTATAGAAATCCGAGGGGATTTGCTTTTATGAGAAAGGTGCATATGAAGTATGATAAGGGATTTTTAAAGAAGTTTAAGACTTGTATTCATTATGTATCGAGTAGTTTTATAAGTAAGAATAGAAAGTTTTTAAAAGAAAGTCCGAAAAAAGGAATGACAGTAGTAGCAATACCATTTGGTTTTTTGCTTTACTTATGGATTAAACATAATAATAAGTAGAGAGTGTAGCATTAATATATAAATGATGGGATAAAGAGGTATATATATGAAAAGGATATTATTTGTTATTCCCAATTTAATGCATGGTGGTGCAGAAAAAGTACTTATTAATTTGGTGAATAATTTAGATGAAAATAAATATGATATAACTTTACAAACAATTTTTGATGTTGGAGTAAATAAACAATATTTAAATAAAAATATTAAATATAAATATGTATTTAAAAAGTTATTTAGGGGAAGTACAACAATTTTTAAGTTATTTTCAACAAAATTTCTATATAAATATTTAATAAAAGATGAATATGACATAGTTATTTCATACTTAGAAGGTCCTACAGCAAGAATTATAAGTGGATGTCCTTATAACAGCAAAATAGTTAATTGGATACATACAGAGATAAAAGATGAACAACAACTTTCTTTGGGATTTAGAAATAGTGATGAGGCCAAAAGGAGTTATGGTAAGTTCAATAAAATTGTATGTGTATCTGATACTGTAAAACAGATTTTTTTAGAAACATCAGGATTAAATGGAACTAATATGGATGTGCTTTATAATACAAATGAAACGGAGCAAATTCTTGAAAAGTCTAAAGAGAATGTAGATGATGTTGTTTTTGATAAGAATACAATAAACATATGTTCAGTTGGAAAGATAACAAAAGTAAAAGGATATGACAGATTAGTGAGAGTTCATAAAAAGCTTATTGATGAAGGACTAAACCATCATATATACATATTGGGAATTGGCGAAGATGAAGATAAGATTAATAAATATATCGAAGAAAATAATTTACAAGGTACATATACATTATTAGGATTTAGAGATAATCCATATAAATATGTGGAAAAATGTGATTTGTTTGTATGTTCTTCATTGAGAGAAGGATTTAGTACTGCAGTTACTGAGTCTTTGATAGTTGGAACGCCCGTAGTTAGTACATTATGTTCAGGTGCCCAAGAACTTCTTGGTTATAACAATGAATATGGTTTGGTTGTTGAAAATAGCGAAGAAGGAATTTATGAAGGAATTAAAAAACTTTTGGAGGATAGGGAATTATTGACTTATTACAGGAAGAAGGCTACGGAAAGAGGTAGTTTATTCTCGAAGGAAAAGACTGTTAAAGCTGTTGAAAATATGATTGATTCATTATAGGAGATGGATATGGAAGATTATAAGGTAAGCGTTATTGTAGCAGCATATAATATTCAAGATTATATAGTGAAATGTTTGGAGAGTATATCTAATCAAACTTATAAGAACTTGGAAGTTATTGTTGTTGATGACGGGTCAAGCGATAATACTGGAAAATTGGCTGATGAATTTGCTAAAAATGATAATAGATTTATTGTTATTCACAAGGAAAATGGTGGAGTTTCTAGTGCTAGGAATACAGGAATTGATGTTGCTAGTGGTGATTTTATAGGATTTGTTGATGGTGATGATACTATTGAAGCTGATATGTATGAAATGCTTGTTAATAATGCTATAAAGTATGATGCAGATATATCTCATTGTGGATATAAGGTTGTAGAAAAGGATAGAGAAATTCTATTTTATGATACGAAACAAATTATGATTCAGGACAGAAAAAAAGGATTGGTAGACCTTTTCGAAGGAACTATGATTGAGCCTAGTTTATGTAATAAAATATTTAAGAGGAGTATAGTTGGTGATATTAGATTAGATGAAAGTATAAAGATTAATGAAGATTTATATTTTAATGTACTTTTATTTGACAAAGCTAATAGGTCTGTTTTTGAAGATAAGGCAAAATATAATTATATGAAAAGGGAGAATTCAGCAACCACTTCTAGTTTAAATAATATTAGGAGGGTGACTGATCCTAGAAAAGTATATAAAATGATTAGAGAATTATTTAGAAATGATATTGATATATTACCTTTTGCAGAAAAAATGGATATAGGAAGAAATATAAATATATATAATCTATTAACTTTAGAAAAAGATAATTTATTTTTAAAACTAAGACGTGAAGTACGGGATTACATAAAATTAAAGTATAGGAATGTAAAAGATAATAGATTTATTGATAAAAAAATGAGATATATGATGTTTGGAATTTTATATCTACCACATATATATAGTCTTATATATAAAGTTTATTTTTATAAAAAATATATGAATTAGATATAAAAATTAATATGCAAAGCAGGTGAAATTATTGAATCAAAAAATAAGTGTAATTGTTCCAATTTACAAGGTTGAAGATTATCTACATAGATGTGTAGATAGTATTATTAATCAAACTTATACTAATTTGGAGATAATTCTTGTTGATGATGGCTCTCCTGATAACTGTCCTATGATATGTGATGAGTATGCTGAGAAGGATAACAGGATAAAGGTTATTCATAAGAAAAATGGTGGGCTGTCGGATGCTAGAAATGCAGGTCTTGATATTGCTACGGGAGAATATATTGGATTTGTAGATAGTGATGATTATATATCATTGTCTTTTTATGAAAGGTTAATGAATATAATGATAGTTACCGAATCTGATATAGTTGAATGTGGAGTTAAAAAGTTTAAAGATAGTAATGAAATATGTGATGTTAAATATGAAAACTTAAATTTTAGTACTTTTAGTACATTAGAAGCTATGCAAAATTTAATTACAAATCACATTTTATCTACAACAGTTTGGAATAAGATTTATAAGAGGGAAATTATAGATAAACTAAGGTTTAAAGTAGGAAAGACTAATGAAGATGATTTTTATACTTATTTAGCATTTGATAATGCTAGTAAAATTACAAAATTAAATGAAGAGTTATACTACTATTTACAAAGAGAAGATAGCATAATGGGAAAAAGATATAAGTTAAATCGTTTAGATGAGATAGAGGCAAAATACGAACGACTTAAATATATAGAAGAAAATTATAAAAATTTAATTTTATTAGCTAAAAAAGATGTAATGTTTGGGTGTTTATATGCCTATCAACAATTATTGAGAAATGGAAAAAAAACAGATATTAAAAAGGGACAAGTTATTTTAAATAAATATATTGACAAAATTTTATTTACAAAAGATGACTATATGAATTTAGATATTAAGAATAAAATTTGGATGAAACTTGAGAAGAAATCATTACAAGGCACTTGTAGATTGAGGAATTTTTTTAATATAGGTGTATAAGGAAAAGGAGTATATTATGAAGATTGCAATAAGAGATGATGATACATCATTTTATACAAATCCTGAAGATTTAAAAAAAGCACATGAATTTTTAGGAGATATTCCAATATCTTTATCAGTTGTTCCATTTACAGTAAAAGATCATACAGGGAATAAACCATATGGAAATATAGATGATCAATATCAAAAATATATGGGAATAGATAAAAATAAAGAATTGGTTGAATTTTTAAAGGAAAAAGTAAAAGAAGGAAAATATGAAATTCTTTTACATGGAATCAATCATGAATATAAAAAGATAGATAATGAATGGGTTCCAGAAATGCTATTTAAAGATAAAAATGAATTAATTGAGAAGGTTAGTGAAGGTAAAGATTATTTAAATAAAACATTTAATACTGATATAAAGGTATTTGTGGCACCGAGCAACGCCATAGATAAGAAAGGTATTATAGCAGTTGAAAAAAATAATTTAAACTTTTCTGGGATAATAAGACATAGAGATAGACCATTATCATTTAATTATTTTGTAAGTTATATAAAAAGATGGTCATATAGAGCATTTACTGGGTTGCAATATGGTGGAGTGTTGCATTATGGAAAACATGATGAATTAATTGCTTATCCTGTAAGTCGTTTTGAACAGTTATTAAAAGAATATGAGGGATGTAAAAAACATAATCATCCATTTGTTATATTTACTCATTATTGGGATATTCTTAGGAACAAAAATGAAAGAGATGCAGTGAAAAAAATAATTGATATTGCTATTAAGGATGGTGCGGAGCCTGTATTATTATCAGAGTGTTTTAAATAGTAAACTTTAATGCAGAATAATTATATAAAATATAGAGGATACGGTATGGAGGATATTATGAAGAAGATAATGTTAGCCTTCGGGACAAGACCAGAGGCAATAAAAATGTGTCCATTAGTAAAGGAATTAAAAAATAGAAAAAATATAGAAGTCATAGTATGTGTAACTGGACAGCATAGGCAAATGCTAGATCAAGTTTTAGAAGTATTTAATGTTATACCAGATTATGATCTTTCTATAATGAAAGAAAAGCAAACTTTATTTGATGTAACAACAAGTATATTAAATAAAATAAAAAAAGTATTGGAATTAGAAAAGCCAGATGTTGTATTGGTTCATGGTGATACATCAACAACATTCGCAACAGCTTTGGCTTGTTTTTATCTTCAAATACCTGTTGGACATGTTGAGGCAGGTCTTAGAACATATAATATTTATTCTCCATACCCAGAGGAGTTTAATAGACAAGCTGTTGGAATAGTTTCTCAATACAATTTTGCTCCAACAGAAAATTCAAAAATGAATTTACTAAGAGAAGGAAAAAAAGAAGAAAGTATTTATGTCACGGGGAATACAGCTATAGATGCTTTAAAAACTACTGTAAGAAAAGATTATACTCATCCAGAGTTAGAGTGGGCGAAAGATAGTAGATTAATAATTTTAACAGCTCATAGAAGAGAAAATTTAGGAGAACCACTTTATCAAATGTTTAGAGCTATAAAGAGGATTGTAGATAAATATGATGATGTAAAAGTTATCTATCCAATACATATGAATCCAGTAGTGAGAAAAGCAGCAAAAGAAATATTTGATGGTGAAGATAGAGTACATATTATAGAACCATTGGATGTGATTGATTTTCACAACTTCTTAGCTAATTCGTATTTAATTTTAACAGATAGTGGTGGAATACAAGAAGAAGCACCTTCATTAGGAAAACCAGTTCTTGTTATGAGGGATACTACTGAAAGACCAGAGGGAATAAAAGCTGGTACGCTTAAATTAGTAGGTACTGAAGAAGAGAATATTTACAATGAATTTGAAAAACTACTAACTGATAAAAGTGAGTATGAAAAAATGAGTAAAGCATCTAATCCTTATGGTGATGGTTATGCTTGTAAAAGAATTGCGGATATTTTAGAAAAATAATAAGGGAGAGAAATATGGCAACAGATTTGATTTCAATTGTTTTACCGATTTATAATGGTGAAAAATATATGAGGGAAAGTATTGACAGTATTATAATGCAATCTTATCAAAATTGGGAACTTATTATTGTCAATGACTGTTCAACAGATAATACTGCTGAAATAGCTAATGAGTATGTAAAAAAGGATAAAAGAATTAAGTATTATAAAAATGAAAAAAATATGAGATTACCAAGAACTTTAAATAGAGGATTCTCATTGTCAAAAGGTGATTATTTAACATGGACATCTGATGACAATTTATTTAAACAAGGTGCTTTTGAAAAGATGGTTAGTGCATTAAAAAATAATAATGCTGATTTTGTTTATGCTTCTTATGAAACTATAGATGAAAATGGAAAGTATATTGATTATGTAAAAACAAATAAAAATGGAAAATATGAAATAATAGGACATAATGTAGTAGGAGCTTGCTTTATGTATACTAGAAGAGTATATGAAACTATAGGTGAGTATGATTATAATTATACCTTAGTGGAAGATTATGATTACTGGCTTAGAATATTTGCAAAATTTAATGTTACCAATATAGAAGAAGTTTTATACTCATATAGATTCCATAGCGCAGCTTTAACAAGCACAGAAAGAGCTGATAAAATTAATAGTGTATGTGAAGAGGTAATACTTAAAAATAGACCTAGTTTCGGAAGGTTAAATGCTTTACAAAAGTATTATTTATATAGTGGTTTGCATGAATGTAGACAATTGATGTTAGAAGATAAAGATAAGTATAAAAGTAAATATAAAATATATAGTACTTATTATTTATTATTTTATAGAGTACCAAATAAGATAAAAAAGATTTTAAAAAAATAGAAAGAAAGTTGCATTAAGGGGAGATAAAATGACACAAGTAAATTTATATTATCATGGTGGAAGTGAAAATCATGGATGTGAGGCAATTATAAGATCTACAAACAAAATATTGAATATGCCGTTGAATTTATATTCAACATCACCAAAAGAGGATATTTTTTATGGTGTAGATAAAATTATGAATGTTAAAGAGGATAGAATTATTGAGGTATGTAAGCCTTCATTAAAATATTACGTATCTGCATTAAATATAAAATTATTTAATTCTACAGTAAAAAATACATTATATAGAAGACCAATGCTTTTAGAAAATATACAAAAGAATGATATATATATGTCTGTAGGCGGAGATAATTATTGTTATGCAGGAATAGAACAATTATCAGATATCAATTATATTATCAATAAAAAAGGTGCAAAAAGTGTATTATGGGGATGTTCAATAAACCCAGAAGTAATTAATGGTGATTCAATTCAAGATTTAAAACGTTATAGTATGATTATCACACGAGAATCAATAACGTATGAAGCTTTAAAGGATAAGGGAATAAATGATAATGTTTATTTATACCCAGATCCAGCATTCCAATTAGATAAACAAGATGTAATTTTACCTAAAGGATTTATAGAAAATAAAACAATAGGCATAAATCTAAGTCCTCTTATATGTGATTATGAACAAAATAGTGGACAAACTATGGCAAATTATGAGGCTTTAATAAAACATATTATAGATACAACAAATTATCAAATTGCATTAATACCACATGTTGTAAAAGGTGATAGTGATGATAGAAAACCTTTAAAAATATTATTTGAAAAATTTAAAAATACGAACAGGGTTATATTAATAAATGATGCAAATTGTATGCAATTAAAAGAATATATATCAAAATGTAAGATATTTATAGGGGCAAGGACACATGCAACTATAGCTGCTTATTCAACTTGTGTACCAACATTAGTTGTAGGATATTCAGTTAAGGCAAAAGGTATAGCTAAAGATATATTTGGAACATATGAAAACTATGTATTGCCAGTTCAATCATTAGAAAAAAAAGATGATTTAATTAAAGCATATGAATGGCTATCAAATAATGAAAAAGAAATAAGAGATCACTTAGAGGATTTTATGCCACAGTATTGTAAAAGGTCATTAGAGGCAGGTAAAAAAATTAGGGAGTTGATTAAGTAATATGGGAAGCTTTTTATTAATAATATTAATTTTATTTTCAGTATTTAGTTTTATTATATTTGCAATAGATTTATATTTCTACTTATTAGATAGGTATTGTAGATTTCATATAGGAAGATGGCAAAATGATAATGAATGGATAAAAGCCATAGAAAAAATATGTGTTAAATGGACAAAAAGAACACCTACAGTCAAGATTACAGATAATAGCAAGTTAATTGCAATAGACATGATAAATGGCAAATATAGAAGTAAAACAATACAATCTTGGCAAATAGGTGGCATATTATTAGGTCTTAAAGAAAGTAATGATAAAGATTCAAAAGAGGCAGTTGATAAGGTAATAAAAAATTTAATTAAGGAAGATGGTAATTGGAGAGTAAATCCAACAAATGTAGATTGTGGATTATTATCATATGCTATTTTAAAGAATTGTAAAGATTATAAAAAAATAAAGCCAGCAATGGATTTTTCTATATCATTAATAGAAAATAATATTTGTGAAGATGGTATGGTGGCATATCTTACAGATAAAAGTATTAATGAAAGATATATTGATACGTTAGGGTTTATTTGTCCATTTTTACAGTTATATTCTAATATATATGGATATGAAAAATTCTCAAAAATATCTTTAGAACAAATAAATCAGTATAATAAATATGGTTTATTATATGATACATACTTGCCTAATCACGCATATAATCCCCAAAATAAATTACCTTTAGGAGTATATGGTTGGGGTAGAGGTGTTGCGTGGTATGTAATTGGCCTAATTGATACATATATAGAAATGAAAGATAGTAATGAAAAATTATTACTAAAAGAAAATATAAAAAAAGTTGCTGATAGTTATATTAATTATCAGAGAGAAGATGGTGGATTTGGTAGTATTCTTCAAAATGAAAGGACTTATGATAGCTCTGCAACTGCTGTTTTAGCATATTTTTATTCAAGATGCTATGAGATATTTGAAAATGCCAAATACTTAGATGTTTCTAATAAATGTTTGCAAAAAATAAAATCAGCTACTAGAATCACAGGAAAAGTTGATTGGTGTCAAGGAGATACAAAAGGTATAGGAGTTCATTCTCAAACATTTGATATAATGCCTTTTGCACAAGGATTTACATTAAGAGCTGCATTAATTAACTTAGAAAGGAAATAATATGGCTATAAAATCAAGAACACAAAATTCAATATTAAATATCCTTACAGGATTGGGTGGATATGTAATAAATGCTGTCTTAGGTTTTGTGTGTAGAATAGTATTTATTAGATGTCTAACGGCAGAATATTTAGGTATTAGTGGACTATTTACTAATATATTAACGATGCTATCTTTAGCTGAATTAGGTATAGGAAATGCTATTGTATTTGCACTATACAAACCACTTGCTACGAATGATGAATCTAAAATTGCATCGTTAATGAGATTTTATGCAAAGGCATATAGGATAATTGGTATTGTAGTAGCTATATTTGGATTGTGTATGATTCCTTTTTTAGGAGTAGTAATTAAAGATCCACCACATATAAAAGAAAATTTATATATTATATATTTAATTTATTTATTTAATACATCTAGCTCTTATTTCTTTAGTTATAAAAGCTCTTTAATTATGGCAGATCAGCAAAATTATATAGTTACAGGGTTAAATTATATTATTACAATACTTCAAAGTATTATACAAATGATTTATTTATTTGCAACAAAAGAATATATGGGATATTTAATTATTCAAACCATAGGTACATTTTCATTTAATTTTATAATATCTCATATTGCCGATAAAAAATATCTGTATATAAAAGGAAAAAATATAAATCCATTAACTAAAGGAGAGAGTAAAGAATTAACTGGTAATATAAAAGCATTAACTATATGGAAACTAAGTGGATTATTGGTTAATAATACAGATAATATAATAATTACATATTTTAATGGATTAGCGACAGTAGGGCTTGTATCAAACTATACATTACTTTCAACAACATTAAATACATTATTAAATCAGATATTTAACGGAATTGGAGCAAGTGTTGGAAATTATAATGCAATTGAATCAAAAGAAAAAAAACTTGATATGTTTAATTTTATAAATTCAACTAATTTCTGGTTATTTGGATGGGCGACTATTGGAATAGTAGTATTATCAAGTGATATTGTAGGAATTTGTTTTGGGATGGATTATATACTACCATTTAACATTCCATGTATAATAGCACTTAATTTTTATATGATAGGAATGCAAAGTGCAGTATGGACATATAAAAATGCTATGGGTTTATTTATACAAGGAAGATATTTATTAATTGTTACGGCTATTCTAAATTTAGTATTATCAATAATTTTAGGAGATATGCTTGGATTATTTGGAATATTACTGGCTACAACTATATCTAGATTACTTACTAATACATGGTATGATCCATATGCTGTGTATAAATATGGTCTAAAAGAAAATCCAAAGCAATATTTTAAAAAATATATAAGTCTTTTTTTACTTATGATAATAACTTTGTTAGGAACTTTATTTTTATGCAGCTTTATAAATTCTACAGGTATATTAAAAGTAATAATAAAAACTATTATTTGTATTGTGTTTCCAAATACTGTTTTCCTAATGTATTTTTATAGAAAAAAAGAATTTTCTTATTTTAAAGATGTTATAAAAAGAATGATTAAATTATTTTTAAGGAGTAGATAGGGGGAAATATATATCAATGAAACATGCATATTTAATAATAGCCCATAATAACTTTTATATTTTAGAAAAACTTATAAAGTTGATTGATGATTTAAGAAATGACATTTATATTCATATAGATAAAAAGGTTAAAAATTTTGATTTTGATTATTATAAATCGATAGTAAAATTTTCAAATTTAACATTTGTAGATAGAATAAAGGTAAATTGGGGAGGCTTTAGCCAAATAAAATCAGAATTAATTTTATTTAAAGAGGCATCTAGAAAGGAATATAGTTATTATCATTTAATTTCTGGTGTAGATTTACCTATAAAAAGCCAAGAATATATACACAGTACATTAAATAACTGTCAAGTAGATTTTTTAACTCATATAAAAAAAGAATATATTCCAAATGAAGTATATCAAAGAATATCAAAGTTTTATTTATTTCAAGATAGCAATATCTCATTTATAAAATGTTTAGATAAACTATCGATTAAAATTCAAAATATTTTAAAGATAGATAGATGGAAAAATAATAATATACAATTACAGTACGGATCTAATTGGGCAAGTTTAACACATGAGAGTGTTAAATATATAATAAAAAATGAAAAATTTATATATAAAAATTTTAAATATACTTTATGTGCTGATGAAATATATAAACAAATTTTATTAGTTAATAATAGAAAGTTTAAAGATAAGTTGTACTTATATGAATATAATAATTATCACATATCCTATAATATGAGGCATATTGATTGGAGCAGGTGGAACCCATATGTGTTTTTGAGTCAAGATTATGAAGAGCTAATAAATAATAAGGCGTTTTTTGCAAGGAAGTTTGATTCTAATAAAGATAAAGATATTATAGATAGGGTTTATAAAAAGATAATGGAGGAAAAAAATGAGTGATTTAATTAGTGTAATTGTTCCTGTTTATAATGTTGATAAATATCTAGATAGATGTATTAATTCCATATTAAAACAAACTTATAGCAATTTAGAAATTCTACTTATAGACGATGGGTCAACGGATAGTAGTGGATTAATATGTGATGAATATGCATCTAAATATGAAAATATAATAGTGTATCATAAAAAAAATGGAGGAATATCTTCTGCTAGAAACTATGGTTTGGATAAAATTAATGATAATACTAAATATATTGCATTTGTCGATTCAGATGATTTTTTACATCCACAAATGTATGAAATTTTGTATGATAATTTAATTGAAAATGAATGTGATATAGCTGTTTGCAATTTAGAAAAAACAAATAGCGAAAAAATTATAGAATATATCTCTAATGATATTAAAATTTTGAAAAAAGAAGAATATATGAATCAGTATTTTGATGATTCATATAGATCTAATGTTGTTTGGAACAAGTTATATAAAAAAGAGTGCTTGTATAGAGTTAGATTCAAGGAAGGAAAAATATATGAGGATATTATTTATTCATCTGAAATAATTTGTAATGCAAAAAAAATTGTAATTAATGAATCAAAGTTATATTATTACTATCAAAGGAAGGGAAGTATATTAAATGGTGCATTAAATCCTAATGGTTGGAGGGACTTTTTTGAAGCATACGAATTTTTAGTTAAACTAGGTATTAAGATAAAAAATAAAATATTTACAGCAACAGCAGTGGAGAATTATTTAGGAGCGTTAATTAATAGAAGTAGGGATTTATATTATAAAGATAAAAATGAATATAGAAAGTATAAAAGAAAGTATAACAAAGCGATTAGTATGTATATATTTAAATTAGATAGTTGGAAGAAGATGTTGATTTATATATTGTTTTATATAAATATTAATTTATACTTATTATTTAAAACTAAAAAAACTTTAGAGATATAATAATATATTATTATATCTAAGTATAAAATAATCAATAGACGAGTAAGGATATTTAATAAAAGTTTAATTATAAGCTTAAAAAATAGATGTATAAAAAATAAATATTAAGATATTAACTTATTTTTGTTAATTATTATTTGGGGAGGATGCAATTTTGATGCGAATAAACGAAAAAAAATTGGAATTTTTAAAAAAGATTAATTTACAAAAAATAGTAATTTTCATAATGTTAAATATTATAGCATTAAATTTTATTTTAAGTACTGATGATTATATTTTTGCAAATTTAAATTTTTATAACATGTGGGAATTTATATTTAATAATAAAGGAACAAATACTTGGGATATAAAAAATGGAAGATATATAGGAAATACAATAGGAGTTTTGCTTTCAATGACCTATAAATTTGAATATCTGAAATATATAAGAGGAATATTTATGGGAAGTGGAATTTTTATGCTTATACTTTTATGTAGTGAATTATCGAACTTAGATAAAAATATAAAATTTATAATACCGACAGCACTAATATTGCTTGCTCCTGTAGAAATTTATGCTCAAGTATATTCATGGACGGCGGCTTATGTGAATTATTTGATTCCAACAATAATTTTTCTTGTAATATTATTAATATTAAGAAAATATATAAATGAAAACTATAAAATTCAAAAAAAATATATATTTTTAATTTTTATTTTGGAATTATCATGCCAATTATTTATAGAAAATGTAACAATATATTTAGTTATATTTTCATTTTCATTATGTATATTCTCATGTTATAAATATAAAGATTTATTAAATATATCAATATCACTCTTTATATCAAGTTTAATAGGCATGGGAATAATGTTTTCCTGTAAAGGATATAGGCAGATAAATTCAGACGGATATAGAAGTATTAATATAAATCACTCATCTGAAATAATACATGCTATAGTGGATAAAGGTTTAACGATGATTGATTTTATAATATTTGATAATTGCTTTTTAATATCAATATTACTAATACTATGTTTTTTAATAAGAAAACATAGTATTAGTAATAACAAAAAAAAATACTATTTTATTTTATTGATTATACCTTGTTTAATTTTTATAAGATATATGTTTAGAATAAAAGATATGAATTTATATAATTTTCCGAAATGGATAAGGATTTCTAAATGTGTATTAGTCTGCATTGTTACAATTAGTATCATATGGATATTAATAAGTACTATATGTAAATATATAGAAGATAAAAACTTACAGAAGAAATTGTATTTTTATTATACATCTATAATTGGTGTATCTGTACCATTAATAATTGTAAATCCAATATCAACAAGGTGTTTTTTTATGTGTTATATATTTTTAACTTTAATATGCGTAGACCTTATTAATTATGTAATTAAACTCAAGATTATACAATCTAAGAGGTTAAATATAATAGCAAATATTTTAGTAATATTAGTTTTAGCTAACAAATATTATATTTTTAATAATATATATAATCAATTTGAGCAAATTATATCTTATTCGAATGAAAAAATAGTTAATAAAGATACTAATCTAATATTAATACCTAAATTTAAATATCAAAAATATTTTTATTCAGACACATCGGATTTTATAGGCTTTTTATATTATCACAACACTCCAAATGATATAAAATTCAAAACAATTGATCGTGATAAGTGGGAAAAGATTGCAAATAATAAATAATTATTAAGTTAGAAATGGGGGAGATTCTATGCTTTTATCAATAATAGTACCATGCTACAACGAAGGGGAATCAATAAAATATACATACAAAGAAATAAAAAAAGTAGTCGATAATATAAAAATAAACTACGAAATAGTATTTATAAATGATGGCAGCAAGGACAATACATTAGATATATTAAAAAACATAAGTCTAAACAACCAATCAGTAAAGTACATATCATTTAGCAGAAATTTTGGCAAAGAATCAGGTATGCTAGCAGGATTAAAATATTCAACAGGTGATTGTGTTGTTATAATGGATGCGGACCTTCAACACCCACCAAAACTTATACCAGAGATGATTAAATATTATGAAGAAGGATATGATCAAGTAATAGCAAAGCGAAATCGAAAAGGTGACAATAAGTGTAGAACTTTTTTGAGTAAGTTATACTACAAAATAGTAAATAAATTGATAGATGTAGAGCTTGTCGATGGAGTAGGCGATTTTAGGCTATTGAGTAGGAAGGCTGTAAACTCTATACTGGCTATGAATGAGTATAATAGATTTTCTAAGGGTATTTTCTCTTGGATAGGTTTTAAACAGAAGGTTATAGAATATGAAAATCAATCGAGAGTAGCTGGAGAGACTAAGTGGTCGTTAAAATCTCTATTATCATATGGAATAGATGGAATTATAGCTTTTAATAATAGACCACTGAGAGTTTGTTTTTTGATAGGAAGCTTTTTAATTATGATGAGCTTGGTATATATAATATTTTTATTTATACAAATCATAATTTCGGGAATTGATGTTCCTGGTTATTTTACAACGATTGCATCGATAATGATAATTGGAGGGGTACAATTGGTGTTTATAGGTGTATTGGGAGAATATATAGGAAAGATTTATTATGAAGTTAAGAAGAGACCTCATTTTATAGTAGATGAATCAAATGTAAATCATATGGCAAATAGTAATAATTATGATAATTATGATAATTATTATGAAGAAGTTGCTTTGAGTGAAGATGTTAATGATGAAACAGGGGAGTAGATATGAGTTTAGAAGAAAAAGTAGGAGGTTTGCTAAAAGGGAATAATAAAGAGATATTCAATTATTTAGTATTTGGTGTGATTACAACTTTAGTGAACTATGTATCTTATTTTGGTGCAACGAGATTGCTGAAAATTAATTATCTTTTGGCAAATATTATTGCATGGTTTATATCTGTCGTATTTGCATATATTACGAATAAATTTTGGGTTTTTGAGGACAAGTCTCTTCAGATAAAGAAACTAGTTAAGGAAGTTTTCATGTTTTTTGCTGCTAGGGTTATGTCTGGTGGAGTGGAGACTTTGATGCTGTTTGTTTTTGTAACTCTGCTTGGATTTAATGATGGTGTTATAAAGATTATTGCTAGTGTGTTTGTTGTGATTTTTAATTATGTTGTTAGTAAGTTTTTTATTTTTAATGGGGAGAAGGAGAGTATGCAAGGGTAGAGTTAAATATTTTAGGTATTTTCTTTTTTAATATAAGGGGGGATTTTGTGAGTGAAAAAGTAATTTTTAATTTTTTTGAACCAAATACAGTAGTAAAGTCTATGTGTGATTTTTTTAATATTGAATACGAGCAAATGAAAAAATTTATTCAAGAGAATCTGGATGACACAATAGAGAATTTAGAAAATAATTTTATGGAAACTTTTAATATTAATGATCAATTTAAAGATTCTGATAATTGTTACATAAGGTTAAAACATATAACAACATGTAATGATAATTTAGAATCTATTAAAAGTTATGGTCTAAGAGATTTAGTTTTTTTATTGAAAAAAGAGGAGAGCTTTTTGAATAAATTCCTAAAAGAGAGAGAAATAAAAATTATTTATAAAGAAAAAAGAATAATTATATGTGGGAAAAGTTACAAATTAAAAATGAATTATAATATGAACGAATTAGATGACGATGAAATTGAAAGGAATTTTGAAATAATATATTCAAAATTATATAAAGATAAAGGTGAAATAGAAGCGTTTTTAAGAGGTGCTGATAATCAAATAACACAATATTCTATGGTTAGACATGCACCTGAGATATTACAAAATATAGATAATATTTTGAGAAGGTTACATAGTAGTACTAATTTAGTTTATGATTGGAGTCATATTAGTAGTTTCCAAGGATATATTTTAGAATTTGATGTACCGATATCAAAACTTTCTAATGGAAATGATTTATTAGTAAATTGTTTTTCTACATTACAGGGAAATAATAGTGAAAAATATGCAGCTATAAAGAATGGAACAGAAATAAGATTTGAAAATTTAAAAATTCAAAAGTTATAAAAAATGTTCATTGATAAAGTATGGGGAAATATATATTGTTATTATCACTTAATACTTAATATAGTAGAGTGAAAATAATTAAAATGTAGGTGATTAATATGGAAAATATTTTAGATAAGCTAAGTTCTTATAATATACTAAATAATTTATTACCAGGTGGAGTTTTCTGCTATCTAATGGATTTTCTTTTTAAAATTAATCTACTTAAAGATGATGCTATTATGAATTTATGTATATTTTATTTTATTGGTATGATTATGAGTAGAATTGGTTCAATAGTAATAGAGCCTTTATTTAAAAAGATTGGATTTATAATATTTGCTGATTATAAAGATTATATAGTTGCAAGTAAAAAAGATTTTGAGATAAAAGTTTTATCTGAAACTAATAATTTGTATAGATCTATTTTAGGGTTATTGTTTGCATTGTTAATTGTTAAGTTATACTTAATAATGATAGAACAATGTAGCTGCTTAAATAAAATTTTCCCAACTATATTTATTATATTATTATTTATTTTGTTTGCCTTTTCATATCGAAAACAAACCAAATATATAAAAAGTAGAGTAGAAAAGGTAAAGAATGAAAGGGAGGTTGTAGCAGATGAGCATAGTTAAATCATTGTCTGTAGGGGAAGGAGATATGTTTTATATAAAACATAACACTGATAATTTTACAGTAATAGATTGTTGTATTGATGAAGATATGGAAAATGATATCATAAATGAAATTAAATCAGAGTCTAAGAATAAGGGCATTAGTAGATTTATTTCTACGCATCCAGATGAAGATCATATTCAGGGTTTAAAGACTTTAAATAACAAATGGCCTATTAGCAATTTTTATTGTGTTGAGAATGAAGCAGCTAAAGAGAAACCAAGTGAATCTTTTGATGAATATTGCAAACTTAGAGACTCAGAGAAAGCATTTTATTTGTATAAAGATTGTTCAAGAAAATGGTTGAATGAAGAAGATAAAGCAAGAGGAAGTGCAGGATTAAATATACTTTGGCCTATAACTGACAATAAGGATTTTAAAGAACAATTAGAACTTGTAAAAGAAGGTAAAAGTCCTAATAATATTTCTCCTATAATTATGTATAAAGCAGATCATGTGAAGTTTCTTTGGATGGGAGATATAGAAACTACTTTACTTGAAAAAGTTAAAGATAATATAGATTTCAAGGAAGTAGATGTTTTATTTGCACCACATCATGGTAGAGAAAGTGGAAAAGTTCCTAATGATATTTTAGAGATATTGAATCCTAAAATTGTAGTTATAGGTGAAGCACCATCGGAGCATTTAAATTATTATTCAAAATATAATACTATTACTCAAAATTCAGCAGGGGATATTATTTTTGATATATATGAAAAAAGAATAGATATTTATGTTGGAAATAGTAATTATTCTGTTGATTTTTTAGAGGATAAGAACAAAGAAAAGTTTGATAATTATATAGGGAGTTTGGATTTATAGCTTTGAAATACAATTTAAATAAGCACTATTTCTTATATAGAAAATAGTATAATAGAATTTTATACTTTACGGGGAGGTATTTTTATGGAGAAAGATAAAGAAATACAACAAGCACTAAAAAAATGTAGAACAAAAGTAGATTATAAAGTTAGAAAGAAAGGCATTGAAGAATTATTTAAAATTGATTGTCCTCAACGAAAAGATGTATTAATTAATTTAGCATTACATGATAAAGTATTTGAGGTAAAAGAGTTAGCGTTTAGAAAATGTCAAAGTTTGGGGATTACATATAAAGGAAAACCTATTAGATTAGGTAAAAAGAATATAGGCTATAAAGAAAAAGACATATTAGAAGTTTTTTTGAGAGCAAAAAGAGAAGCACATTTAGAAAAATTTGATTTAGAAGTTTTTAAAAATAAATTTTTGCAAATTAATCCTGAAATGTATGATGTATTGGCATATGAAAAAAGATCAAAATTTGATGAATATTTAGAAAATAAATTCAATTCTCTTCCTAAAAAGAAAAAATAAGAGTTAAAGTACATAGAAAATATTTTTACAATAAATATTAAATAGATTATTGATATAAGTTAATGAATAGAGAATCTCTTTATTAAAAAAATTATAAAAAGGGGACCTGGTATAGATTAACTATAAATTTAAATTTTCTATGTTCCTTTCTATAGGGAGAATTTGTTTGGTAGTAAAATGGTTTTAAACCTTAATGGAGACGAGATTTAAATATATATAAAAAGGGAAAGGTTAAAAGGTGATTATATGGCAAATTATATAACATTTTTTCCAGTAGATAATGGGGATATGACACTTATTGAAACAAAAAATAAAAGATATATTATGATAGATTGTAATATCAGAGATGCTCAAAGTAATGATAAAATTTATGACTGCAATGAATATTTGCATAATAATTTACTTACTGATAATGGACAAATTTATTTAGATGCATTTTTCTTAACTCATTCTGATAATGATCATTGTCGTGGGATTAGAGAATATTTCAATCTATGTGAACCAGATAAACTTGATGACGATAAAATGAGGATTGATGAATTATATGTACCTGCAAAACTTATGATGGATGATGAACATTATAATGATGATGCAGATGCAATAAGAGAAGAGGCACAGAGAAGACTAGACTTATTAGGTGAAGATAAAGCTGATTTGCCTGGTAATCGTATAAAAATTGTAGGATATAGCAAAGAGTTAAAAGATTACACTAATGTTATTATTCCCGCTGGAGCAACTATTGATACTATAAATGGAGATGAAGATTATGGTGCAGAAATATTTGTATTAAGACCGGTAAAGAAAGCAAATGATGATGAGGAATCAGATGTAAATGACTGTACGGCTTCTTTTAAAATAAGTTTCGAGATTAATGGTAGTACATATGTTGCTATAATTGGTGGGGATCTAGTTTGTGATAATTGGAAAGAAGTTATTGAATTAAATCCAGATATGGAATTTGATTTATTATTGGCACCACACCACTGCTCTTGGCATGCGGTTAGTACAGAAGATACACATACAGGAAAAGCAGATTCAAATATTAAATCCTTTCTTGAAAAATCCAAAGAAAAGGCTTATATAGTTTCTTCAAGCAAAGCTATTAAGCGTGATGACGATAATCCACCAAGTTATAGAGCAAAAAATGTATATATAAAGCATTTAAAAGAGGCAGAAAGGTTTAAATGTACAGCAGAATATCCGAATGAGAACAACCCAAAACCATTAACTTTTAAAATTACTGGTCAAGGACTTTCAATTAAGTCCATTGATATGTCAACAACTCAATATAACTCTTTTACACAAAAATCATATGGTGGGAAATAATATGCAGAATACAATTTTTGAATGCTACGAATTTCATGAATTAAAGGAGTATCCTGAAAAATATATGCCGTTAATAGAATCAATAAATGAAAATTATAGTATGGATATAATAAAAATATATGAAAGTAACTTATCTGAAGGGTTATTTATTCATATTAAGCTAAAAATTTCAATACCAACAAATGGTGTATATAGAGAACTAGATGTTAATCCGAATGAGGAAATTCTAATGTATGCAAGAACAGATTATCCTTTTTCTGCACCAGCAATTTTATTTGTAAGAAATGATTTTCCTGTTGATAGAATACCACATTTGAATAATGGTGTTCCTGATAGTAATATTCAAATGATGAATCCATGTCTGTACAGGGGAGATATAAACGAATGGTTTTATGAAAATGGTCCAATGGCATTTTGTGATCGTGTTAATGATTGGTTTTCTGACTTGGTTAATGGCGAACTTATAAATGATGATGGGTTTGAAACAGTTAGATATGAAAATATATCAGGATTTGTTGAAATTGATTTTGATTATTTATTAAATATTATATCAACGTATAAACAAGATTGTGGAGATTGTGTTATAGGAATGAAAAAAAAGGGAGAGCAATGTTTTGAAGTTTTAAATTTACAATACGATAAAGGATTAGATAAAAATATTCTGCCATGTATATTTGTATTTGATAGGAAAAATGTAATAAGCGATTATATTAGTCAACCTTTTTATAAGGAAAAAGATTTAAAAAATTTTCCTTGTGAGAGTAGAATACAACATGGAATTCGTAAGATGGAGAATAAATTCTATGAGAGAAAAAAACTTGATGAATTAAAAGATATATTAATTATTATGGCAGTAAAGCGTCCAATGCAGGTAATTGGTGGATTTTCTGAGTATGAATTTATAGCAGTATTACTATCGTATAAATTAAAATCTTCCGCAGATATTAAAAATTGTCTTGTTCAAAAAGTTGTAACAATTCAATCTTTAAATAAGCAAATGACTGAGAGGTTGTCTGGCACAGAGAATATTTCAAAGAGACCAATTAATATATTAGGGTGTGGGGCATTAGGCTCTAAGATTTCTATGAATTTAGCACGTATGGGATATACAGAGCAACATCTTTATGATAAAGATATTATTTTACCACATAATTTAGTAAGGCATTATGTAAGTAAAAGGGCTGCTATAGGTTTTCCAAAAGCTCGTATTATGAAAATTGAAATGGACTGTATGTTTACTAATAATAGTTCAAGTCATTTTGAAAATATATTTGATATAGATATACTGCCAGAGGGTATTACGGTTGATTGTACTGCTTCAAAAAGAAGTTTATTTTGGTCTTTATCAAGAGAAATTATAAAATCACCAATGCTAAGAACAGAAATATACTTAGGAGGAAAGATGGGACTTTCTTTGTTTGAAGGTAAAAATAGAAATCCTGATGTATATGATATGCAAGTATCTTTATATTTGAAAGCATTGGAAGAAGATATTATTTCAAACTGGCTTACATATAAACAACCAGAGGATATGAGATATCATATAGGATTTGGTTGTAGTTCTGATACTATGATTTTAGATGATGCAACAATAAGCAATCATGCAAGTGTAGTTCCACATCTGATTAATAAATATCAAGAAAGAGAAAAAGGGATTGCATGTATAAATATTTTTGACTTTGATAATTTGACAAATAACCGACTATATATTTATGAAATAGAACCAATGGTGTTCTTACCATTAGTAGATGGATGGTCTATTCATATTAAACATTCACTTTATCAAAAAATTCAAGAATATTCAAAGGAAGGACTAGAAAATTCAGGAATATGGATTGGATGTATAGAAAAACGAATTAAACGAATTACTGTAATAGATACATTTATTCCTAAAGATAATAAAAGAGAGACTAATACTGTAGTGATGGGAAAAGAAGGAGTAAAAGAATATATAAGAAGTTTAAATGAAAGAACAAATGGTCATCTGAGATATATTGGGGAATGGCATACACATACTTCTGGGAATGCATCACCAAGCAAAAGAGATATAAAAACTTTTGAAGAAACAAAAGTTAGTACAGATATGTTTTTAATGACAATTATATCACCTACAAATACGCAGAACTATATTATTAAAGGGAAAAAACAATGAATATAAAAGATTATAGAGAAAATGAATTGAAAATTTTTGTTATAGCAAATATTTTGGTAGTTTTATGCTTGATAGGAACGATTACTTTTGATGGAGTAATAGAAGAAAATAGCTATATGAAATTGATTATTACAATTATAAATTCTGGACTGTTTTCAAGTATTATCTATGCAATGGTCATAGTTTGTGATTGTATGATCTCAAATCATATTAAAAAGATAATTGTTTTTTTGTGGAGTCCGATGCCAGGAGAGACGATTTTTACTGATATAAAAGATAAGACTAAAGATTTACGTTTTACAACATATGATGTAATTAAAGCATATAGTGAAATTTATGATAATATGCCATCAGAGAAAAAATCTCGTAGGCAATATGAAAATAGTAAATGGTATAAATTATTGCGACAACATGAATCAGAAAAAAAGGTTTTGATTGCACACAGAGATTATTTAATGTGCCGTGATATGTCTACAACGACAATTCTGATGATAATAGTATATATTATTCTTTCTATGGTAATGAAATTAATTACATTTGATAAGAAAGCAATTATATATTTACTGGCAGTATATATAGTATGTATGAGAGCTACAAGGGTTAAATCTAAAAGATTTGTAAAAACAGTTATTGCATGTGATATTAGTCCCAAAAAAGAAAATAGTGAGAATGTAAACTGATTGCAAATTGAGTAAATATATACCAAAATAGGTTTAACAAAGATATTTAAAATTATAAATATGCATGTAAACATCAAAATAAGAGTACTGAAAAATAGAATAAAAAACTATTTTGAAGTACTCTTTTTTATATTCATTTAGCTTATTTTTTAAAGGATAATCACCCTCCCAAAAGAATAAAATAAATAAAAACAAAAAAGGGGGAAACAAAATGAAAAAACTAATCCTAGCAACACTACTAATCACAACTCTACTAATCACCGCCTGCTCCAACACCACACCACAAGACGAGAACATGTACTACGCAATATACGATTCAATATACAAAGTAGACACAAACACCAAAAAATCATCACTATTATACAGCAAAAAGGGCTCGATATTTGATGACAACTTCATCATCCAAGGTGACTGGCTCTATGGTGTGATAGACACTGAGGGGGGATTATGCGATTATATATCCCCATATATTTTCAAAATTCGCACTAATGGTGAGGATTTTCAGATGTTGGCAGATGGAATAGATTTCACTATTTATGATGGAAATATATATTATATGAAGCAGGAGTTCAGCGAGGATCAGGGGTATTTTAAGAGTGGAATTTATAAGATGTCTTTGGATGGGGAGGATGAGGAATGTATAACGGATTCAAAGACAATCGAGGAGTTTACCGTTTACAAGTCAAGGATTTATTATGTCAATTATGTTAATGACATTTATTATTTGGAGAGTATGGATATGGCTGGTGGGCCAGAAGAAATTATATGTAGCGGGGATGTTGATTCTTGGATGAATTGTTTGCAGGGGGATTCTAATTATATATATTTTAATGATGATGGAAATATATATAAGGTTGATATAACTTCTGGTGAAAAATCAACAGTTTTGGAAGGTGCTGATATGCAGGGGATTTCTCCGGGATATATTTATTACACAGATGATTCTGGTCTTTATAGAATGAGTTTTAGTGATGGATCCGAGGAATGTATAATGAGTGGCAATTCGATGTGGTACATCAGGATAAATGGAGATTATATGATTATAACTGGGAATTATTTTAATGAAAAGAATTATGATGAAAATACAGCGAAGTATCTTTGTAGGTTAAATAGGGATGGAATGACTGTTATTAAGAAGTATTTTTGTCAGTAGTATAAAAAAAATAAAAATGTCGCCTATTTTGTCGTTCACTTTTCGTTATTTATATACTACTATATAAACAAATTATATAAATAAGGAGAGGGAGAATGCAAAAAAAGAATTTTTTAAAAGAAAAAAGGGAGCTAACGGGTATATCACAGGAGCAATTAGCTGAGAAAATTGATGTTTCTGTAAGAACAGTACAAAGGATAGAAGCTGAAAGTGAACTTGTTAACAGAAAAAATGCTATAAATGCGTACAAAGCAATGGGAATTTTAAGAGAGGAAGAAATTTTTGAATTTAAGAATAAAGGGGCATCTAAAGATGTTAAAAATGTATTAGAAAAATTGGGAATTCAGAAAGGTGAAGACTTACTCCATAAGCTAGATAAAAAGTTATTATTGGCATCTAATTATGAGAAAGACGAAGATTTTGATAAGGCAATGAGTATATATAAAAGTTTTGAAGATATATTGCCTTGTGAATATATATTTTTAAGATATGCTAATATATATTTAAATATGGAGATTTGTGAAATGGCTTTAGAGTATAGTCAAAAAGTATTAGATGAAGATAAGACTAATTATGAGGCATTAATAATAAAGGGTATTAGTTTGGCAAAGATGGAAGAATATGATGAGGCTATAATGGTATTTAAGGAAGCTGAAGCAGTTGATAAAACAGAGGAGGTTTATTATAATTTAGGGGTTTGTTGTCACTTTGCTGAGAAAATTGAGGATGCAATAGAATATTATAAAAAATCTTTAGATTTAAATTGCAATTTGGCAGAATCATATTTAAATATGGGTGTGTGTTATTTTTATAAATTTATATATCCTGGATCTGGTGAAAACAAAGAAATTATGTATTCTGAATCTGATGAAAACAAAGAAAACTGTTTAAAATATTTGGACAAGGCGATAGAATTATATCCAATAATGTATCAAGCATATGCTCAGAAAGCAGAACTGTATAAATTTATTGGAGAAGATGACAAAGCAAAATATAATTTTGAAAAATGCTTACAGTTAAATCCAAATCATGATAATGCATTATTAGGGCTGGGAATGCTCTTAATTAAAAGTGGTGACAATGAAAAAGGTGAGGAGTATGTAGGTAAAGCTATAGAGAGTATTTTATATAATAGGAGATATAAAAAATCTATGCTCATAGGCGGTTTGGCTATAAGCGATGGTCAAAATGAATTAATTTATCCAACTATCGGCAAGGTGTGCAAAAACAAAATTGAGTTTGATTATATTGTTAATAAAATAAAATCATCTGTGGAATTATTTAATTTTTCGTATAGACCGATATATATTGATTTTAATAAGAGTATTAGTGTTAATGTTATGGAGCAACAAGATGATATATTGATAGAGATAAATTTTGGCGGATATACATTAAAGGGAACAGCAGATAAAGGAAATGGTTGTTTTAATGAATTCATAGAATTATATAATAATTTTGGACAATTTAGAATTCAGATTGAATCTGAAGAACAAATATTTATTATAGATTCATTAAAGGATATTAATTTTATTTCTTATAGATAGAGTAAATAGATTAAATGTAATAAAAAAGAAAGTAATAATGGTTGTAGTTTAGATATAGTTGTGATTGTAATGAATAGTTTATGGGGGATTAGTTATGAAGATAGTTAATACTTTAGCAAAACTTATAGAATTGATAATTACAAAATGTGGATTAATTACGCCGAAGCAATTTGAAGAGTTGATGTCTAAAGTCAGCAAGGAACAAAGTTATGTAGTCGGTGAGTACACTATGAGAAATATATTAATAACTTGTTTCTTATTTGGAGGCTCTTATTTATATGTGCCAACTTTAACAACAGTATACAAATGGGTGAGAGATGCTGAAATTTACAGATTATACAAAGTGGGCAACAGTACAAAAGACCTAGCGCTTATGTCTAATATAAATAGAAGAAGAGTCTATCAAATAATCAATATTGTCCTCACACTTAAGTATATACGAAAAATCATATATAATCAATATCGAGAAAGTATAGGACAAATAATTACACAATTATATAAATATAAAGATGTGAAAAGAATATAAGTGAACTTGATGACCGATCATATACATATGTTGGTAAGCATACCACCCAAAATAAGTCTATTCAGTTTCATGGGTTATTTTTGTATGTACACATAAGTCCATATCCGCTGCAAAAACAGTAAATTGCTACACAACAGTCCCCGAACAAGGCTAGGTAATAAACTAGTGGAACACCTTTAATTATGATCAGTGGTGTGAATAAGCCCTGATAATCTTTTGTGTAGAATAAATGTAGAAGTAGCATGAATAGTATGGCTACTCCTTTTGTTATTGATACTTGTTTTTTTGTTAATTCCATAAAATTTCCCTCCGTACTTATATGAATGTATCATAATAATAGTATACATTTTAATAGGTATATATGCTATATTATGTAGGATTATAGATATTCCCCAGACAAAATGTTGAGAATAGTTAAAAAACGAATTATAATCTTGTTAACAAAAAAATATATGGGGGAGTAAAAACAAATGAAGAAAAGATTAATTATTTTAATGGTATTGATTCTAGGAATGATGGTTGTAGGTTGTAACAAAGCAGAGTCAGGGGGTATAAGTCAAGAATATAAAGATGCTATGTCTAAAGGGAAATCAAATGTTATAGAGGAGGAATATGACAAAGCTATTGATTATTTTAAATTGGCATTGGAATCTAAAAAAGATGATACGGAAGCAAAAAATTTAATTGAGCAGCTGAGTTTATTAGTAGAAGCTAAGGATTCAGAGGAAGATGGAGCATATTTTCTTCAGATAGAAAAAATAGATAAGATTAATGACATAAAAACTGAAACTGATGTAGTTAAAGATAAGGATAATGAGTATAACAAAATAGTATTAAAAAATATAGATGATTCGATTGATTCTTTTGAAGAGGAAATTAATGATGGTAAGTATAAGAGTGCGCAAAAGGATCTTGAAGATACTATAGAAGAATGTAAAAAAAGTGAGAGTCTTAAGGAGCAGCTGGATAAATGTAATGAGCTTTTGAAAATTTGTAAAGAAAAGAAAAAAGAAGCAGAAGAACAAGTGGCTAGCAATAGTAATTCAAATGCAAGTAGTAACAAATCATCAGATGAAAAGAATAGCAATAAAGTTTGGTGTTATGGTATGGGACATCCTGGACATTATGTAGATAAAGAAAATGCTATTTTAAATTATGGTGTAACAGGAAGTCTTTGTGATGGTTGTATGCGAGAAAACGATTAGGTAGTACAGGAACTTATGAAGATTGTCCTGTTTGTGGAAATACTTGTGCAGTTTCACGATATACAGGAAAGTGTCAATATTGTGGAGAGAAGATTTATCCTGCTGTGAAGAAGATTTATGATGATGGAACTGTTATACTTGAAGACGGAAGTACATTGTAAAATAAATAAAAACTAAAATGCCATGATAAATGGAAAATTAAGTGTAGTAAAAGTGGAACAGAAAAAAGGTATATAATTTCCCATAATCAAAAAAATACCACAAAAAAAAGGAAAAAACTCTATTCATGTAGAATTGTAGAATGTAGTCTGAAAACGAACAAGGAGGCATTCCATGAAAATAACATTATCACAAGGAATATTAGTAAACGAAAGAAGCAAAGAAATAGATGAATTTGCGAATATTGTCAAAACAATCGAGAGTGATGTAATCCCTCACAAAGGGGATTTTATAAGCGACAGTTTATACGGCGAGTTTAATATTTACGAGTATGAAGTTACTGATGTTGTAATAAGTTATACGGATAATTGCTGTCAAGTGGATTTGGAACCTATGATTGTGGGAAGTAAGGAATTAGTACAAAGATATAAAGATGAAATTGCTCCATGGCACGGTTGGGAGTAAATTAAAAAGGCTAGAATAAAGGTTCTAGTCTTTTTTACTTTTTGGGAGGAACAAAGTGAATTTTAAGTAACGGACGAAGTCGTTGACGTTATGAACGCCGTGAATTTTAAGTAACGTACGAAGTCATTGACGTTATGAACGCAGTGAATTTTAAGTAACATACGAAGTCGTTGACGTTATGAACGCCGTGAATTTTAAGTAACGTACGAAGTCGTTGACGTTATGAACGCAGTGAATTTTAAATTTAAAAACGCGTGCATAAATATATGAAACCTATGCAAAATATGAGCAAGATATGAAGTTATGAATTTTAAAAATAGAAATCATAAAGTTAATTTTAAGATATTGAAAGGAAGGATTGTTATGACTAAGGAAGAAATGATACAGGATCTTGTAGAATATTGCGAGCAAGATGAGGACGAGCTGGCGGATTATTCTGAGGATGAGTTAGAGGAAATTTGGGAAACTAGGGAGGAAATTATTCAGGAGCTTATCGAGGATTTTAATCAATATGAGGATGAACTTCGACAATATTCTAAGAGCGAGCTTATTGAGTTGCGTGAGGAACTCGATGATATGAAGGATTTGTTATATCCAAACGGGTATGATGAGGATGATGAAGACTTTGAATATGACGGGTTTGACGATGATTATGAATAAGGAGGCATAAGTCATGTTGTTGGAGTTTTCGTGTAGCAATTTTAAGTCCATTAAGGAAAAGGTCACTTTTTCGGCTATTGCGACGGATAATATCAAAAATGAAAAATACTTAAAGAAATTTGACGATTTTAGGGTTTTGCATACTTCTGTGATTTATGGACCAAATGGTGCAGGAAAGAGCAATATTTTTAAAGGTATTGGATTTATGAGGGAGTTGGTTATTAAAAGTAGAGAAAATAGACCTGGTGAAGTGTTGAAACAACCTACTCACAAGATGGCTCATGATAAAAAAAGCGAGTTTAATATGCAATATATAATAAATGATATTAGATATGCTTATGGATTTGTGTTAAAAGATAATTTGGTGGATGAGGAATATTTATATTATTTTGAGGATAAAAATGCTATGAATGTTTTTGAAAGAGAGGAAGGAGAAGTCTGTCTTGGTGAAAAATTTGAAGAAAATAAGGTATTGTTAGAGATAATCGAAAATGAAATTGGAGATAATAAACTATTGTTGTCGTGCATTGGTGATAAAAGTGATATTTTTGAGATAAATAATGCATTTTTGTTTTTTAAAGAATATCTTGTCATACAAAATAGCGATGTAAAGACTGAAAGAAAAAACTGTATTAAGGTTATGATAGAAAATGAGAAGATGAGGGAGTTGATTATCTCTGTTTTTCGCGATTTTGATAGTGATATAAAGGATATTAAAATTGAAAATGCAGGAGAAAATTTAGACGATAAAGATATAAGAATAAAATTCGTTTACGACGAGTTTGAAACTGATTTGTATAAAGAGGAGTCGACGGGAATCAACAAATTATTTGACCTTGTGTTACCTATTGTAGAGAGCTTTATAAATGGAAAGGTGATGATTGTGGATGAAATCGAATTAAACCTTCACCGCAATATTTCTTATAAAATTATAAAATTGTTTAACACCCATCTTCCAAATAACTCTGCCCAACTTATTTTCACAAGCCACGATATAAGTTTGCTTAGCTTAAATTTATTCCGAAATGATCAGATTTGGTTTGCACAATTGGGAAAAGACAGGGCAACGGAGTTGTATTCTCTTGTCGAAATTAAAAATATTAGGGCTGATGAAAACATCGCCAAGGGGTACATAATGGGAAGATTTGGCGCTGTTCCTAGTTTTAAAAACGATGGTGGTGTTGGATGATGAAATTGGATAAACATCGCGATTTAGATTTATCTAAAAGAAAGTCAAATACAAGGGATAAAGTACAACCCGAAGTTATAAAATTCGACTTGGCTGAAATTAAAAAGCACTTTGAAGATAGCATAAAAGATATCGAGGAGCAGTTTAATACTATTGACTTGTTGGAGAGTAAGGATAAGGAAAAAATAGATTATATCCTACGTTCCCAGATTGTGTTTTTAGGTGGTTCACTCGACTTTTATTTTCATGAAATTACTCAATTCGGCATAATGCAGATGTATGACGAAATATGGCAAGAGACAAAACCTTATAAAAATATAAATATCAAACTTGGAACGATTTTAGATGTATTAAAAGGAGAGCAAGACGATTCATGGTTTATTGAATTTATAAACTATGAATACAGCAAAATCTCGCTGATTTCCTACGATTCAATCGAAAAAGCGATGAATATGATCGGGCTGCATATGTACCAAATTGCAAACAAAATCTACAACTATGAAATAGACAGAAAGGAAAGAGTAACAAAGCTAAAAGAAAGGATGAACCGACTTTGTGAAAGACGAAACTCCATCGCCCACCAGTTTGATATGTTTCACGAAAATGCAGAAAAAAAGCCTATTCACATCAACACAGTAAGGGAATTTATTGAAAATGCGAAGGAGATTGTCGACGTTGTGAATGAGCTTATGCTGGAACATGATATTGTTAAAAGGTAGAGTGTGTGGGTATGATAATTAAAAGATAAATCGTGCTCAACCATTGGACAGCAAATAGTTGAGCATGAAACTTTGAGTACAAATAGGTTAGATCTAACGGATTAGTTGCAATATGATTCTAATAAACTACTTTCTGAAATATAAGATTATGATAGACAATAGTATTCTATTAAACTGAACTCTGATAAAAAATCCCACTAAAGATAGTATAAATATTTCAAGTGGGATTTTATTATGCAATAATTTATTTAACTATATTTTTTAATATTTCATAGTTATTATGATAAAATATCAAGATTTTAATTTATATATATTTGTATGATGAAGTTTACAAAGAAATTTACTGTAAAAATTTAAAAAAATATGATGTTATGACAATATTGGAGAATTTGAAGGCAGGAGGAGTTTACATAGTAGATAATTTTTATTAGCTTAAGAATTACAATACTATTTGTTTGATATATTACTCTTACTAGAATTACTTATTAGATTATTGTTGTGATTTACAACATAACATATTTCGTTTGTTGGAATAAGTTGATAAATTGTGCTATTAAAGTCGATAGCAGAATGGGTGAGATATAGAATTAGCGACCTTCTGTTTTTTATGTTTGTGTTAAACATATTTTTGTCGTAATTTATAAAATTTACGTTTTTGTAACTAAAAAGTAGAGAAAATAAACAAGGAATAACTTGAAAAATATCGAATATATTTATAGTGGTAGGAGCTATTAAATGATATAGATTAAAAGCGGTTATAGGCTCGATTGAAATTAAATAAAATGTGATTTTTTTAAAAATATTATTTTTTATGTAAATACAATTAAAAATATAACCGAAAATTGGTGATTTTTTGATAAAAATAGTTTGATTTGAGATGTAATTTATTGATATTCGCTTACTAAAGTGATATCATTATAAATAAAGAATTAAATGGAAATAAATGTAAAAGGTTAAAGTGATATCAGATTTAAACAATATCAGCAAGAGTTATACTTTAAGGGATATTTTAATTAAGGTAATAAGGTAGTTGTCTACTTTATTATATATAATGATGATGCGATATCTAAAATATGTGAGGTTTAATATTTGATACGTTTTAATTGTATCGAGTATTTTAGATATAGATATAATCTCATCATTTCTCAAAACTGTTTCAATACATTCATTTGTATATGAAACTAATATATCTTTGAACTTGTCATTGAAAGTACTTTAAATTGTGGGGGAATTTGATATACAGCTAGATATCATTTCTATTAAACTTCCTATCTATTTCCATCCAACTAGATTAGAGATTATGTCCACAATTTCAAGATACGTGGCGAGTTCACAGGAATAAATGTGTTACGCGGCATTTATTTTGGTGGATATATTAGCGTATAAAATCTAGAAAGGAGAAGAAAAATGGGAGTTAAAAAATTTATTAAAAAATCGGTGGCATTTGTTGCAGCTGCTGCAATGGCGTTGACCATGGTGGTTGCTCCGGTTGGGGCTGGTGCAGCTACTTCTTATGCTGAAGAAACCGGAAGCGATAGTGGTCTAAACCTAAATAAGTCTGTAGAGTTACAAAATGATGGTACTTATAAGATTACATTAAATGCTTATGCTACAGGAGAATATACTACTGTTACTGAAAAAAGTGGAGTTCCACTTGATATAGTTTTAGTATTAGACCAATCTGGTAGTATGAAAAATGATGTATCTTCATTAAGAACTGCAGTTACTAATTTTGTAACTAATATAAGTAATAACGCAAAGGAATATAATGTAGATCATAGAATAGCGCTTGTTGGTTATGCATCTAGATATGATAGTAATAGTAAATGGGCAAATACAGGTTTATTTATTAATGGTAGTTTATATAATTATCAAAAAGCTGGAAGTAGTACTCAAACTTCTAGATTAACTGCTCAAAATTATAAAGATGCATTAGTAAGTGTAAATAATAGTGATGGAAGTATAACAAATAGTATAACAACTGCTATTAGTAATATTGGTGCTAATGGTGCTACTTATACTAACTACGGTTTGGAAATGGCTAATGGAGTATTTGAAAATAATCCAATAGCATCTGATAGTAATCGTAAAAGAATTGTGGTAGTATTTACAGATGGTCAACCAGGACAATCTGAATATGAGTCTGGTATAGCAGGTTTTGCAGTAAATGAAGCTTATAAAACAAAAAATACTTACGGAGCTACTGTTTATTCAGTTGGATTTTATAATAGTGCTAGTACAAATGTAACTAATTTTATGAATTATATTTCATCTAACTATCCAGGTGCTCAAGCTGAGCTTGAAGAACATGAAGATAGGTTTTGGGGTACTTACTACACAGCAAGCTTTACGCCAGGAGATAAAACAGGTACTAAATATTATATGCAAGCTACTAACCAGACAGAATTAAGCAAAATTTTTACAAATATATCTAAAGATATAGAAACTCCAAGTACATCAGTAAAATTAGATGCAAATGCAGTTACGAGAGATATTATAACTGATAAATTAGATATATCAGATAATACAAAAGTGACAGCATATACTGAAGACTACAAAGGTAGCGATACATGGGAAAAGAGTGCTACACAAGTAGCTTTGACTACAAGCATAGATACACCTACAAAAGCAGTTGACGTAACAGGATTTGATTATGCAGCTAATTTTGTAGATAAAACAAAAGCTAAAGGTCAAAGATTAGTTGTTGAAATTACAGGACTTACAGCAACTCAAGCTGGTGACAGTATGATAACTAATGTTACAGATAAATCTGGAGTATATGCAACTAAAGATACAGAAAATCCATCTGAAGTATTTAATGAATGTTCAATATCTATACCAAGTAAGAGTTATGTATTAGACTATGGTAAAACAGTAACAACTGCTGCAAAAGATTATGGAGTAAGTACTGTTTCTATAGCTAATACAGGTAAACCATCACCATATAATGTTAATCTTACTGGAGATTATGGTACATTTGCTATATCTGATAATGGAGATTTAGATTATACACCTGGTAAAATCAATTGGGATGGAATTGATACAGGATATGTATTTGGTGCAAAATCAGATAATAGTGGAGAATATAAATGGGAAGAAGTAAACTTCATGCCTGCTAGTTCAGTTTATTATGAAGATGACTTTGGTACAGATGCTAATACAGATTCAAATATAGCAATAGTTTGGTCATCAAATGGATGGACAAAAGAAACATCTACAGATCAAACTAAAGGAAACCAATCTTCAGCTAATGAAAAATACGGATGGGATGATGTATATTCAGACGATGCATTATACAGCAATGGATCTACACACAAAACATCTCAAAAAGGAGCTACAGCTACATTTACATTTACTGGAACAGGTGTAGACATCTATAGTAGAACAGATAACTTTGTAGGTAAGGCTTATGCAAAACTTTCAGGTACTACTAAAGCAAATCAAGATGTTACAGTAAATAAAGGTTTAATAGTTGATAATAATTCATCATCTGGAACATATTATCAAATACCAACATTATCTTTTGATAATTTAGAATATGGAACATATACTGTTAAGGTAACTGTAATGGCAGAATCTACAGAAAATGCTACTTATTATTTAGATGGTATACGTGTATATAACCCATTAGGTACAGTGAATGCTAATTCTACTGCTGGCAAAGCATATGAAGAAGCTAATGAATCTAATGCTCAATATATACAACTTAGAAAAGATTTAATTGATAATGCAGTTACAACATCTATAGATTCATCAATGACAGGTTCTGTATTTATAGATAAAACAGAAGATGGTCAAACTGGACAAAGTACAACTTCAATAGGAACATATAAAGATTATGGTCCAAAAAATGAAGTTTATCTTGCTAAGGGTCAAGGTGTAGCATTTAATATATCAGGTTATGCTTCAAGTAAAAATAAAGTATTTGTAGGTTTAAAAGCTCCATCAGGAGAATCTACAACTGCAGAAATTACAGCAGGTAAAGATAAAGTTGAAGAAACAATAGCTTCTGCTTCTGATTTATATTATGAAGTTACACCAGATGAAAATGGAAATGTAGTAATTAAAAATACAGGAAATAAATTATTATCTGTAACTAAAGTTAAAATAACTACTTCTAATAAAGTGGCAAATGTTCAAACATATTCATTAAGAGCTACTCCAGCATTAATGTCTTATGCAGAAGAATTTGATACATTATCTGTAGTAGAAAATAATGATACTGAAGAAGATAGTAATGATAATACACTTGATAAAGATGATGTAGTAATTGATAATCCTACTGAAAATGATAGCGAAGAAACTAATACACCTAGTTCTTTCTGGCAAGAGATAGTTAATTCTTTAAATAAATGGTTCAATAGATAATTATAGGAGGTGTTTAAATGAAGAAGAAATATAGTAAGCCTGGAATAATTATTGAGGATTTTAGATTATCACAAAATATAGCATCTTGTGGTGCGGCACATCAAAGTAGTTGGGGATCACCAAATCATTGGACTAAAGCTACTTGCGGATGGCAAGTTATTGAAGGAGTTATAGCTTGGACTGAAGCTAGTGGAGTTTGCAATGATTATTATGGAGAAAATGACAGTATAGGAGGAGTTTGTTATAATAATCCAGAATGCGGAACTACTATTTTTAGTTCTTAATATTTAAATATAAAATAAAGTAAGTATATGGTCATGTCATCTGACATGACCATATTGACATATAGGGGAAAAATGAAAAATTATAATTATTATTTTAATATTACAGATATATTAATACATGTACAAATACCTTTTAAGATTACTATACAAAAAGAAAGTAGTAATTTTATTAGTAGTATACAAGGTGATGACGTTTTAGTTAAATTTATAGAAATTAATAAGTCTATAGATAAAAAAGGACAAATTGTTTATAAAGATAGTATTAACATTTATAGTATAGACGGAAAATTTATTTATGAATTTTGTCCAGGACCTGGTATAGAGCCTTATGCTTGGTTTATAGCAATAGATGAATTTAATTTTGAGCTTAGATATTTGAAAGGAAAAGAAAGTTACTTTGAATATTCAAGAAATATAATGGAAGTTATTGATATAGTTAATCTTATGAATAAAAAAAATGCTTTTTTACTTCATAGTTCATTTATCCGATGGAATGGTAAAGCAATATTGTTTTCAGCACCATCAGGCACTGGAAAATCAACACAAGCAGAATTATGGGAAAAGTATGAAGATGCAGACATAATAAATGGGGATAAAGCTGGAGTTAGAAAGCTTGAAGATGGATGGATGGCATATGGGCTTCCATTTGCAGGATCATCGGATATATTTCGAAATGAAAAAGCTCCAATTTCACATATTATAGTACTTAGACAAGGCAAAGAAAATAAACTACACAGACTTTCGCTAAGAGAAGCATTTATAAAAATATACAGTGAAACAACCCTTCATACTTGGGATGAAGAGTTTCAAAATAATATAATAAATATGATTACTAATTTGGTACAAAATGTATCTATTTATCAATACGAATGTTTACCAGATAAAAGTGCTGTGGACTTTCTAAAAGAAAATATTATAAAAGATGATAATCTAGAAAAAATTTATAAAGATTAGATAATAATTAATTTTAAAATAAAAATATAAATCTAAAGAGGGGTAAAATGAAACAGAGATTAATAGAACCTAGATTAGTAGAATACCTTCACAGAAAGGCATCAATCACAAAAACACCAATAAGTGGCACATTCGAACTTTCGCCACTATGCAACATGGACTGCAGAATGTGCTATATAAAAATATCAAAGGAAAAGCAAGAAAGCATAGCAAGACTTAGAACAAATGAAGAATGGATAGAACTTGCTCAAAAGGCGAAGGACAAGGGGATGTTGTTCCTGCTTTTGACAGGGGGAGAGCCGTTTTTAGTAAAAGATTTTAAAGAGCTTTACATAGAACTTCACAAGATGGGATTTTGCATATCTATCAATTCTAACGGAACTATGATAGATGAAGAAGTGATTGAGTGGTTAAAACACTATCCACCTATGCGAATTAATATGACGCTTTATGGGGCTAGTGATGAGACTTATGGCAGACTTTGTAACAATCCAAATGGATTTACTCAAGTTACAAAGGCGCTATCTTTATTAAAGGAAAACAACATACAAGTTAAGTTAAATTGCAGTGTTACGCCTTATAATAAAGACGATTTGAAACAAATGATTGATTTTGCACAGGAGCATGATTTAGTTATTCAGGCGACTTCTTATATGTTCCCACCGCTTAGAAAAGACGAGACAAAAATCGGCCAAAACGACAGATTTACAGCACAAGATGCGGCGCTTTATGGGGCGTATATCAGTGCATATAGCAATGGTTTTGATAGATTTAAAGAATATATCGAATCTGGTCAGCTTGCACTTTATGATGCTGATGATGATTGTGGCGTTGTGGAAGGCGACCATATGCGTTGTCGTGCGGGCATCACGAGCTTTTGGATGACTTGGGAAGGAAAGTTGTTACCTTGTGGGATGATTCCAGACAAGGGGCTTGATCCTTGGGAAGTTGGTTTTGATGCTGCTTGGGAAAATGCAAAAAACATAGTCAGCGAAATTAAACTTCCTGTTAAATGTGCAGGTTGTGGGAAAAAGGATGAGTGCAAGGCGTGTGCAGCTATGGTTTACACAGAAACAGGAACTTACGACAAAGTTCCACAATATAGATGTGAGATGACTCATTGTTATCCAGATGCGTGCAAAAAAGTTTTGAAGGAATTAGAAGGACAATTGTAGAATAATTAATAGAGTTGTCGATTAAGCGCAATTGATTTGACAATAATTAATACAGTAAAAATTAATTTTGGGGGCGATTAAATTGAGTAATAACAAAAAAATAAACGGGATAATTATTGGATTAATTGTTCTGTTAATAGTTATGATATCAGTTAAATCAGGAAAGGTAAATGTAGCTAGTATTATAAATCCATCGAATAAGACAGAGGATAGCTCAGAATCTGGAAGTAATGGAACTTCGGGTGGAAATGGCGATTCTGCAGTAGATGGTACGAATAGTGAAAATGGAGGAGATGACCAAAATAATGCTGGAGGCGAAAACGGCGAGGATTCAGATTCTCCCACAGGTGGTTCGGGTGGAGAAAATGGTTCTGCAAACGGAGGCTCTGGCTCAAATTCAAATGGAAACTCTTCGAATACTGGCTCAAAAGACGGAAGTATAACTGATTTTGGCAATACAAAAGAAAAAGTTACATCTAATTACAAAGCATCAGATGCTGATATTGTAATCCAAAGAGTTAACGCTTATTCAGGTATATATATAGAAGATGGTTCTGATAAAAATGTAAGTAATGTAGCAGCTATCCAAGTTAAAAATACTTCTAGCAAACCGTTGGAATTTGCCCAAATACAACTTTATAACGGAAATAAAAAATTAGTATTTGATGTTTCTACATTGCCTGCAAATTATTCAGCAGTAGTAATGGAAAAAAACAAAGCTAGTTTCGACAGTAGTAAAGGCGTTACTTATGGTGGAACAACTGCTGGATATACTGACAAATTTGAGAAGTCATCTAGTGTAAAATGTGAAAAAGTAAGCAACAACGGTATAAAAGTTACCAACAAATCTAAAAAAGATATCCCTTGCGTTCGTATATTCTACAAATATAAATCAAGCGAAGGATATTATGTTGGAGGAATTACTTATACCGCTAAAATAGAAAAATTAAAAGCTGGAGAAAGTCAAACTGTTTATCCTTCTCACTTTGATTCTGATGGTGGGGAAATAATGATGGTCAAGACTTACACTACTACAGATTAATAGCAAGTGTCCTATGAAGTAATTACTAAAAAATCAAAAGCTACTTAATACAAAATATTGTATAAATTGTGGAGGAAATATGAAATTTAAAAAAGAGTTTATGTTAAGAGAAATAGTTGGAGAAGCTGTGCTTATACCAACTGGTGAAACAGCAGCACAATTTAATGGGCTGATATCTGTTAATGAATTGGGGAGATTCATTTGGGAAAACTACGAAAATGCAAAAGATGAAGACGAATTGTTGCAAAAGATTTTAGACGAATACGAAGTCGAAAAAGAAGTTGCAAAGGCTGACTTGGATGAGTTTTTACAAACGTTGAAAGATGCAGAGATAATATAAATAGAAGCGGGCATGAAAGTGCTCGCTTTTTTAATTCACTATTTGATTATAAAAATGCCTCTATTATGGTATAATCAAAATAAAAAGTAAAAGGAGTTGAAAATATGAGAGGATTATTAGATCCTAAAAATGGATTTCGTATTTAAAAACATATTTGGAAGCGAAAAACACCCGAATATACTGATATCCTTCTTAAATGCAACTTTAAAACCGAAAGATTTAATAACAGCAGTTGAAATAAAGAATACAGATTTAAATAAAGGTTACATAGAAGATAAATTTTCTAGATTAGATGTAAAGGCGACAACTAGCAATAATGAGATAATTAATATAGAGATCCAGTTAAAAACTCCTTTTAGTCGTGGCGCCAACGATATTCTTTCGTTACCACTTCAAGAAAATCCGTTGCTTAAAAACGAATACAATATGATAAAAAGAAGTCTTTACTATTGGTCAAAACTTTACTCAGACCAGCTTAATGAAGGCGAAGATTATAGTGTTTTAAGAAGAACAATTTGCATCAATATACTTAACTTCAAATATCTAAAAACTAGAAAATTTCACAGTGGCTACAGATTAAAAGAAATCTATAGTAATGAAGAACTTACAGATGTAGCTGAAATTCACTTTATAGAAATTCCCAAATTAGAAGAAGGTTCTGATGAAAAAGATATGCTTGTGGCTTGGATTGAATTCTTGAAAAATCCAGAAAGCGAAAAGGTGAGAAGTCTTGAAATGAGTATAGACGAAATAAGAGAGGCCAAAGACGAACTTATAAGAATGAGTAACGACGATACTCAGCGTGAACTATATGAAATGAGAGCCAAAACACTAAAAGATAAGATAAGTGCATTGAACGAAGCTGAGAGAAAGGGAATCCAAAAAGGTGCAAAAAACAAAGCTATAGAAATTGCAAAGTCTATGATAAGCATAGGATTAGACAAAGATACTATAGCAAAATCAACAGGATTAGACTTATCTGAAGTTGAGAAATTAATAGATTAATAAAAACAGTAGGGGCAGAGACTCCTACTTTTTTATTGCCGCAAATTATATCTCAATCACTACCAAAAAGTGCTAAAATATCTATATACACAAAAAAATAACGGGGGAATCAAATGGAATTTATAAAAAAAGTTATAAAAAAAATCAAAGACGGCATGCTACAGGAAATGTACGAAGAGACAAAGTGGATGTACACCTATGCGAAAAAATACAAATTCCAAATTGTATTTTACATATGTCTGGGGATAATGACGACGCTGATGGGGCTGGCGTCGAGTGTCGGGTCGAAGTATTTAATCGACGCTGTTACAGGTCAGGATACGGGTAATATCGCCTTGATTGCGATTTTTATAGTATCTATGGGGCTTTTTAGTATTGGGATTAATGCTGTGACGACGATGATTTCGGCTAGGATTAATATAAAAGTAAATAATGAGATTCAGGCGGAGGTCTATGACAAGATTCTTGTTGCTGATTGGATTTCGATGAAGGAGTTTCACAGCGGCGATTTGCTAAATCGTCTGAATGGTGATGTGAATACGGTGGCGTCTAGTATTTTGAGCTGGATACCGAGTTTGATTACGCGCGGGGTTCAGTTTTTGGGAATCCTTGCGATAATTCTTTATTATGATCCGACGATGGCGGTGATTGCGCTTGGTAGTGCGCCTGTTATGGTGATTGTTTCAAAGACTTTGATGAAAAAGATGAGGGATTATAACAAGAGGATGAGAGAAGTTTCGAGTGAGGTTATGTCTTTTAATGAGGAGTCTTTTCAAAATATACAATCGGTCAAGGCGTTTGATTTGGTGGAGTTTTTCAGCAATAGGCTGAGAAATGTGCAACAAAATTATAAAGATGTCTACTTGGATTACAATAAATTTTCTGTCTATACATCGTCTTTTATGTCGGTTGTGGGGATGTTTGTGGCTTATGCTTGTTTTGGGTGGGGTGTTTACCGCCTTTGGACAGGTCACATCACATTTGGGACAATGACTTTGTTTGTCCAGTTGTCTGGCCAATTATCGTCATCATTCAAATCGCTTGTGAGCCTTGTTCCATCTGCAATAAGCGCGACGACGTCTGCTGGTAGAATTATGGAGTTTTTCAAAATTAAAAACGAAATAAAACTAGATGAAAAAAAGGTGAGATTAATACAAAACAACACACAAGGCAAGGGGCTTAGTGTTGAGCTTGAGGATGTGAATTTTAGTTACAATTCGACTAAAATTGTGTTTAAAAATGCCAACATAGTCGCAAATCCAGGCGAGATTGTGGCTCTTGTGGGTCCTTCTGGTGAGGGAAAAACGACTATGGTAAGGTTGCTGCTGGGGCTTATTAATGCGAAATCTGGTAGTGCAGTTATAAAAGACATCAACGGAATAAGTTGCAAAATTTCATCAGCGACGAGAAGATTTTTTGCCTACGTTCCACAAGGCAACACGATTTTCTCCGGAACAATCGCCGACAATATGCGAATGGTAAAACCAGACGCCAGTGATGACGAAATTATCGATGCGTTAAAAACTGCCTGTGCGTACGATTTTGTAAAAAAACTTCCACAAGGTATCAACTCAAAAGTAGGCGAGAGAGGTGGCGGATTTTCAGAAGGCCAAGCCCAAAGGATTTCAATCGCAAGGGCGCTTTTACGAAAATCGCCGATACTATTACTCGACGAGGCGACCTCCGCGCTCGATGTATTCACGGAAAGACAAGTCCTTCGCAATATTATGAACAGTGGATACGCAAGAACTTGCATTGTCACAACGCACAGACCAAGCGTGCTGACAATGTGCGACAGGGTTTATAGAATCGACAGCGGTGATGTGAGCGATATTGATGAAAAAGAGGTTAATAGATTGATAAAGGATTTTTAATTTTTTAATTTATATAGATTTAGCAGCTAGGAATAAGTATATATCACACAAAGTGTATATATAAATTTATAAACTTAGCTAGTCAGGGGGGATAATTATGGGTGAAAATAAAAAACCTAAGAAAAAGTTAAAAATAGCATTAGTAATAATTTGTGCACTAATAATAATAGCAATTCCAGTTTGTTATTATCTAGTCTATATTTCGTACAACCACTTAACTGTAAATTCGTACGATATAAACAGCGACAAAATAAATTCTTCAGTAAAATTCGTAGTGATAGGTGATTTACACGACAACACTTTTAAAGACGATGACAGAGAATTATTAAAACAAATAAAAGAACAAAATCCAGATTTTATAATAGCAGATGGTGATATTTTAAACGACGATTCTGAAAACAGCGACATTGCAATGAGTTTTATAAAAAGACTTGTAAAGATAGCTCCTGTTTATTATGCTTTGGGAAATCATGAGCTAGAATATATGGAAAATCAACATTCTGAAAAATTATTAGACGAAATAAAAAGCACAGGGGCAACTTTATTAGAAATGGAGTACAAAGATATAAAGGTAAATGGTGTCGATATTCGTATTGGTGGAATGTATGGATATGCGTTTGATCCAAATGGAACAACAAAGCGTGATGATATGGGAGATGGAATATATGACTTTTTGACAGAATTTGAAGATACATCGAGTTATAAAATTATGATGAGTCACAGACCAGATAGTTTTGTATTTGGTGAAGCATCAAAAGCTTGGGATATTGACTTAGTTGTAAGTTCACATGACCATGGTGGACAAGTTATAGTACCATTTTTAGGCGGTCTTTATGGCGGTGATCAAGGCTACTTCCCAGAATACATCCATGGTCTTTATAAAAAGGACAATATGCAATTATTAATTACAAGTGGACTTGGATCAAATACTCAAAAGCTACCTCGTTTTAATAACGTTCCAGAAATTATGGTTGTGAATTTAAAGAAATAATTATAGTAAATAATTAAAGATAAAAAGATTAAAAAAGTGAGTTGCAAAATTTTTAAACACTTTACAACTCACTTTTTATATAACTAAATTTAAGTATTTTATGTATTTTATATAGATAAAGTTATTTATTTTATCCTAATAATTAAGCTCTATTTTACTATCATCTTTTAAATACTCATTATCTTCCATATTAATATCTTCATATATGAAATCGTGAAGTACTCCTGTTGAGTTCACATCATACAACCATACCCAACCTGCGTTTTTATATTTTCCGCCTTTTACGTGCTTATCGTCGATTATTGGATATTCTGCTTGTTTGATTTCTTTTGATGTTGCAAAACTATATGAAGTAAATGCAAGGTTTAGCATTTCTCCTACTGTCAAGTTTGTTTTGACATAAGGAAGTAGTGTATTTAGTAGTTTTGGATATTCAGACATTGAAAGGTCTTTTACTCCATCAAACATCCCCGAAATTATTTTACGTTGTCTTCCATCTCTGTATATACCATTATCAAGGTATCTCATACGAGCATAGGCGATTGCTTGGTATCCATTTAAAGTGTGTTTTCCGGCTTCATTTATAAGTTGCATTTCACCTTTTTCAGCATAAGTACATGAATTATATGCACCTGGAATACCTTCATTTAAAGATTGAATTTCTCTTTCTTCAATCTCGACGTCTACACCACCAATAACAAATACTATATTCATAAGGTCTTCAAAATCAACTTGGACAAATTTATCAAGTCCTATTTTAAAGTTCTGTTCTATAGTCTTAAATAATAAATCTTCTTTGCCCCAGAAATAAGCAGCATTAAGTTTTCCTTTTCCATGGCCAGGGATATCTACATATGTATCACGTGCAAGTGATGTAAGTTTTATATCATTGTGAATTGTGTCGATAGTAAGAATCATCATAGCATCTGATCTATATTTATCTTCGTTTTCACGACCATCCGTACCTAATAGAAGTATGTTTGTTATTCCCTCTACTTTTTTGTATTGAGAGTTGTAGTTGTCTTCTACATGAGCCGAATTTATTCTAATTAACACAACCCCGAATGTAATTAGTGGAATTAGAATAAGTAAGACTAGCAAGGTTATAGTAACCTTTTTAAAAGTAAAAAAGTTTTTTAATTTACCCAAATATGTGTGCTACTGATAAATATTTTTATCGTAGCGTTTCACCTCCCCTTAAATTTTCATTATATTCATTATATACAACAAGTTAAATTGGTTCAATATGCAAAATTAAAAGAAATATGGAAAATATACAAGAAATTATAAAAAATATACTGTTTAGATAGCTCAAAAGATGTAGATAAATTATAATTAATGTAGTAATTAAAAAGATTTTGCTAACTAAATATAAAAAATAATTCTATACAATATTAATAATAAAAGGGGGAAATATGGAGAAGTTTAATTTACAGTTTTTAGACTTATTAAAGTCATCATTAAATAATGGTACTTATGAAGGCGGATATATTGATTCACAAGATTTGAAACAGATTTATCGTTTATCTGAAATTCATCACGTTTTGCCTATGATATACAGTGCTTTATATAATCAAGAGTGTTTTAAAAATGCTGATGAAGAGTTTAAAAGAATGTTTAAGCAAGTGGCCCTTAGGTTAGTTGTATCTCAAATTCAACGCAGCAATAGGTTTTTAGAACTTTATAAAATTTTACAGAAAGAAAATATAGAAACAATTGTATTTAAAGGTATAATTTTTAGAAATATGTACAATAATCCAGATGATAGGATGTCGTCGGATGAAGATATATTAGTAAAGCAAGAAGACTATGATAGGATTAAGGACATTTTATGTAATGAGGGGCTTGAATTTATTGAAAAAGAGGGAAATGAGTGTGCGTATTTCTGTAAAAAAACAGGCCTTTGTATAGAAGTCAGTACAAGTCTTTTTCCTGTTGAATCAAAGGCTTATGGACATCTAAATAAAGTATTTGAAAATATATTTGAAAATAGTATAAATATAAACATAGACGGCATTGATATCAAAACTTTATCACATGAGCAACATCTTATATATATTGTATTTCACAATATGAAACACTTTTTACATGGAGGTTTCGGCATAAGGCAAGTTGCCGATTTCTCCAAATACATAGAAACTTATAATCAATTTATTAATTGGGAAAAGTTTTGGAGTAACTTAAAAATTTTAAATTACGATACTTTTGCACTAAATTTAATCGATATAAGTTTAAAATATCTCGGATTTGATTATACTAAAGCTATATATCCTGAAGGGGTTAGAGATTTTAACATAATTATAAATTCTAAGGACTACTACATAAATAGCGACGATTTAATTAACGACATATTAAATGCAGGAGTCTTTGGCGGAAGTACAAAAGAGAGAAAACATACAGCGCTCATGACTTTAAATGCAGTCGAAGGGCAAAATAACACAAATAGATTTAAGGCGATATTCCCAAATGTAGACTATTTAAAGGGAAGTTATACATATTTACAAAAACATCCGATTCTTCTTCCTATCGCTTGGACACAAAGAATTTTATCTTATTTAAAGAAAAATAAAAACAACACTACATCTTATATAAATACTATGGAATTGGGAAAACAGAGAATAGAGCTATTAAAAGAATATAAAATCATAAAATAAAGTCGAAAATAGTAAATTTAAGAAAAATGTAATATTGTTGTAAGTTGAAAATATACTGGAAATATGGTATTTTTAATCTAGATTTTGACTAAAAATAATAAATAAAAGAGGGAAGAGGTAAAACGCAGAATGGATAAATATATCAGTAATAAGATAAAAAATGTGTCGTTATTCATGACGTTTTTTGTAGTTTTACTACATTCAAACAATCTTGAATCGGCAAAAGACGTAATAAGCGCAAATTCAATAATACAAAACTTTATAGGTCAAGGGATTGTCAGAATTGCCGTTCCTGTATTCTTCTTAATATCAGGATACTTATTCTTCTACAATTTCACACCTACTATGGAAAAATGGAAATACAAATTTAAAAGCAGATTTCATAGTTTATTTATACCATATGTAATTTGGTGTACAGGTTGGTTAGTTATACTATACTTAGTAGAATTAGTACCTGCGGGTAGGGCTTTATTCTCAGACAGAATAATAACAGACTATACTTTAAAGGAATTATTCGTAAATACATACGTATATCCACTACCATACCAATTTTGGTATATAAGATCATTGATGTTAGATGTATTATTAACACCAGTGTTCTACTATATAATTAAATCATTAGGCAAAAAATCACTACCTATATTTGTTGTAATTTGGTTCTTATATCCAATATCAGAGATGTTTGGAGGAGTATGGATATTACAAATATTTAATTATCCATTCATGTTATTTGGAATAGGGGCAGCTCTTGCAATAAACAAAGTAGACTTACGCTTTAAATCAGTAACAGAAAATCAAGTTGTAGTAATAGGAATTATATATATATTAGCGTGTGCAGTTAGGGCAGCCCTTATGTACACAGATTTACCATTATTAGATTTAGCAGAGAATGTAGTAATCTTATTTGGTGTTCCGTTTATGTGGTTATTATACGATAGAATAGACAACATAAAAAATAAGAAATTCAAAATGGCTAAATACGGAATATTTATATACTTCTTCCACATACCATTCCAATCTATCCTTAAAAAGATATGGTTTAAAGTTATGCCTATGAGTAATATGAGCAGCTTAATAATATTCTTCGTAGCCCCAGTTATAACAATAACTGTATGTGTACTTGTGGCTATGTTCTTAAGAAGATTTATGTATAGATTCTATGAAATTCTTACAGGAGGAAGATAGATTCTATTAATATGAATATATATAGTACTTCATTTCAACTATTTTGATGTGGAGTACTATTTTTTTATATAAAGTCTATAAATACTGTAGTTTTGTATATTAGTAACTTGATATTAGTTGTATTTATGAATTTATTGTAGATATTTGACATTTTAAGGTGGCTATAAAGATAATTATATCGAATTTTTAATAGAGGTTATTTTATTTTAGTGTCAAATTTGATTAATATAATATTCAAGAGTGCAAGTTATAATCTGTAGATTGATTAGGAGGGGTTGCTGTGAAAAAATTTTTTAACGTTTTTACTATTTTAATAATAGTATTTATATTTAGATCGCCATTAAAAGATATATCTAATAATTTAATAAGTTATGTGCAAGGAAATGTAAACAATATAATAAATAAAATAGATAATGAAGATGAATACATAAATAATTCTGCTATTGGTGATGAAAATAATGTAGAGGAAAGTGTATCAGATTATAATGGTTCAGTTTCATTTGATAATTACTCGACAATAAAGCTAGGAGAAAGTGTTAAAAATGTAATCTCTAAAATGGGGGAGCCAAATAAAAAAGAAGGTAGCGAGTATGGTTTTAAATGGTATGTATACAATCAAGATATAGATAAGTTCTGTATGATAGGGATTTCTAAAAATAAAGTCGTAGCATTATTTAGTAATACTATGAATTCATGTGAATCTAATGGTATAAAACTAGGTGACGTGGAAAGTAAAGTGAAAAGTGAGCATAAATTACTTGATTATAGACGAATAAAAAACACTAGATATATCTTAAATGAAAAATATTATAATTTGATTAAGACAAAATCAAGTTATATCACAGTTTTTTACGATTCATTTGAAGATAATAAAGTAGTAGGAATACAAATTATAGGCAAAAAGACAGAAGAAAATATGGCTGAAATTTATACATCTGATGAGTCTGTTACTACTAGTTTTGAAAATATAAACAGATATTTGATAAATGAGGAAAGAAGCAGACGAGGACTAAATATGCTTTCATATGATGAAAACGCTACTTTGTGTGCTCGTGCTCACAGCAAAGACATGAGAGACCAAGACTATTTTTCACATACTAATTTAAAAAATCAAAGTCCATTTGATAGGATGATTCAATATGGAATCAACTATCAAGGTGCCGCAGAAAATATCGCAGCTGGACAAACTAGCGCAATCTTCGCCCACTATGCACTTATGAATTCAGAAGGGCACAGAGTTAATATATTGGGAAACTATAGATACATAGGTGTCGGCGTTGTATTCGGTGGAAGCTCAAGCATGTACTTAACACAAAACTTTTATAGATAAGTATATAATTTAGAATAAATATAATTAAAATTTAAATATATGCTTGACATAAATAAACAAATGTGTTAATATAGGATTCGATTAAGTAGACCAGATAATCGCGGGCAGCGCAAGCTGCGTGAGGAAAGTCGGAGCTCCATAGAGCAGGGTGCTAGGTAACGCCTAGTGGGAGTGATCCTAAGGAAAGTGCAACAGAAAATAACCGCCACTTTATGTGGTAAGGATGAAAAGGCGAGGTAAGAGCTCACCGTCGACTAGGTGACTAGTCGAGCCGTGTAAACCCCACCTGGAGCAAGGCCAAGATAGGGCATAAGGGATGTTGCTCGCATCCTCCGGTAGGTAGGCCGCTCGAGCTTATTGGTGACAATAAGCCTAGAAAGATGATTATCAAATACAGAACTCCGCTTATAGATTTGCTTAATTAACCATGAATGTAAAACTGCAATTTTAATAATTGCAGTTTTTTTGTGCAAAAAATAGTATTTTGTAACATAAAACTACATCATAACCCACGTTTAGATATTTAGTAATCTAATTTATTGCGGTTTCATACCAACTGTGATACTTTTATGCAAAAGGGGTAATTATAAATCTGACTGTATAAAGTCCATTGGGGGGAAGACAAATGAATATTTTAGTTACTGGCGGTGCTGGTTACATAGGAAGCCATACTGTCATAGAATTAATCAATGCTGGGTATGAAGTAGTTATTGTCGATAATTTATGCAATAGTAGTTCTATTGTATTGGATAGAATTGAGGAGATTACGGGAAAACGCGTAAAATTTTATGAAATCGACACGAGAGATAGCGAAAAACTTAAAGTGGTATTTGAGGAGAATAAAATCGACGCAGTAATACATTTTGCAGCGCTTAAGGCAGTTGGTGAATCTGTCGAAAAGCCACTAGATTATTACGATAACAATCTTACAAATACTTTAACAGTATTAAAATTAATGAGGGAGTTTGGGGTAGATAAATTTGTATTTAGCTCATCTGCAACTGTTTATGGCAATCCAAAAACTTGTCCAATAAAGGAAGATTTTCCACTTTCAACAACAAATCCTTATGGAACAACAAAATTAATGATAGAAGAGATTCTTAGAGATATCTGCAATGCTAATAAAGATTTTAATGTTGCAATACTTAGATATTTCAATCCAATTGGCGCACATGAAAGCGGTCTTATAGGAGAGGAACCAAATGGAATTCCAAATAATTTAATGCCTTATATAACTAAGGTAGCAGTTGGTCAGTTAAATCAACTTAGTGTGTTTGGAAATGATTATGATACACACGACGGAACTGGTGTAAGAGATTATATCCATGTTGTCGATTTAGCAAATGGCCATGTCAAGGCACTTGAAAAATTAAACCAAAAGCCAGGATTAGTTACATACAATCTTGGAACAGGAACAGGATACAGCGTTTTAGATTTAGTAAAGGCGTTTGAAAAAGCAAGTAATGTACAAATTCCATATAAAATAGTAGATAGAAGACCTGGAGATATCGCTATGTGTTATGCAGATCCGACCAAGGCTAAAGAAGAATTAGGCTGGGTTGCAAAATACGATGTAAACAAGATGTGCAGAGATTCTTGGAACTGGCAAAGTAAAAATCCAAACGGATATAAAGATAAAAAACTTCAAACTGCAAAATAAAAATTCTAATATACACAATAATTTTATAAACAATAAACATAATGAAATTATATCTAATATATATAATTATTTCAGAATCAATAAATTAAGCAGTAATTTCGTGATTAAATAAATATAATGATTTTATGTATAATAGATATAATAATTTTATAATTAATAAATTAAACAGTAAATTTATAATCGATAAATTAAGAAAATTTAAGAAAGCTTTATAATATAATTAATAAAAAATTGACTAAAAGTATGATATATAATATATATGGCTTTTAGTCAATTTGCATTTATAATAAAAATTTTTAGCTACAATAGGAGGAAACGTGGAGTATTTAAGAATTTTAATTTTATCAATGATACCAGTAACAGAGCTTAGAGGAGCTATACCGATTGGGATGGCGCTAGATTTAAATCCAATTGGGGTTTATATAGCGAGTGTTGCTGGATCGACATTAGTTTCAGTGCCTTTAGTCTTGACTTATAGGCATATTGTACAATTTATGAGGGATAAAAAAATTTTCGTAAAATTGTTAAATAAAATAGATCAAAAAATAGAAAATAGTATGAAAAAAATGAAGGCAGCATCTTTGCTTGGAATAATATTATTTGTCGGGATACCACTTCCAACAACGGGGACTTGGACGGCTGCGGCGATTGCATCAATTCTTAGAATGAGGATAGTAGAGGCGTTTGCAGGTGTTTTCATAGGAAACTGCTTATCGGGAATTATAGTTTCATTAATCTCTTATCACATAATATAACAAAAAATGGTAACAAAATCTTAACCTATTTTCGCAAAGAAAAATAAGGTAAAATATGGTAAAAGGTGCTAATATATTTGTAGAGAGGGGGTAAGAATATGAAGAAAGCATTCAAGAAAATTTTCATTGTACTTTTTACAGTAGTAGTTATATTAGTTGGTACAGCACCAATAAGTAGTGCAGAATCAAAATATCTTATAGTTGTAAATTCAAAGAAAAATACGTTGAATTATTACGTTAATTATACTCTAGTAAGATCATTTAGATGTTCTACAGGAAAACTTAGAACTCCGACACCACAATGTAAAACAACAATAGTAAATAAAATAAAAAACAGACCATATTATCAAACTCATATTCCAGGGGGAGCACCAAATAATCCTTTGGGAAAAAGATGGATGGGGCTAAATATCAACGGAACTTATGGAACTACTTACGCTATTCATGGGAATAATAATGAATCATCAATAGGTAAAAATATAACTGGAGGATGCGTAAGAATGCACAATAGCGAGGTTGAGTGGTTATTTGACCAAGTCCCAGTTGGAACAACAGTATTAATCAAAAATACTAGTGAATCAGATAATTATATAATGAAATACTATAATATGGGAACATTAAAAGCTACTTGGTACACAGAAAACAAGAAAACATATTATAAAAATCCAGATGGTACATTAGCTAAAGGATGGCAAACAATCGATGGAAATAAATATTATTTCGGAGCAACTACAGGAAAATTATATAAAGGTTGGGCAAACATCAATGGAAGTAAATACTACTTCGGCACAAACGGAGTAAAAGTAACTGGATGGCAAACAATTGACGGCAAGAAGTACTATTTCGGAACAACTACCGGAAAATTATATACAGGATGGAGCCAAATCGGTTCAAACACTTACTACTTCAGCAAAACATCAGGTAAATTATATACAGGATGGAGCAAGATAGGTGGCAAGACTTATTACTTAGGTTCAAATGGTGCTAAACAAACTGGCTGGGTTATAGTAGACGGAGAAAAATACTATCTAGGTACAGATGGAGTTAGACGTACAGGATGGCAAACAATCGGTCAACATAAATACTACTTCGGCAAGAAAACTGGTAAGTTATGCACTGGCTGGGCTCAAATTGGAAACAAAAAATACTATCTAGGTGACGATGGTGTTATGGTTACTGGAAAACAAACAATTGACGGGGTTGTATATGAATTTGATGCAAATGGAGTATTAATCCAAGGTTCAGAAAATAATTCTACTAATAAACCAAGTCAAAACACTACTAAACCAGAAAACAACCAACCAAGCCAAGATAATAATCAAAATAAAGAAGACAATACACCAAATCAAGATAATACAAATGGCGATGTGAAAAATGAAGATAACTCTTCAAAAGAAGATAATTCTTCACAACAAGAAAACGTAGAACAAATGCAAAGCGAAATCGCAAACTAAAATAGAACAAATGAAAAGTAAAATTACAAACCGATCAAAGGATTGTAGTTTATGCTTTAAAATACGAATATAATTATTTTTGTTATAAATACTGCTTAACGTAAAACAAACCTACATTAGGCAGTATTTTTTTAATTGTAAGTAAATTGTAAGGTTTTATCCGCCCTACTTAATTGAAATTTAAAATTTATTGTTCTATAATAAATTAAGTAACACGAACTATTTCAATGTATTGAGTATAAAAATAAGACAATTTCAATTTAGGGGGGGAATGTTGTGAAGAAATTAAACGAAATATTTAAGTTAGACAAAAGGACAATACATCAAATTTTATTATGGTTAATCGGAGGATTAGTACTAGTATTTGCAACTGAATTTCTACTAAGAGGCAGTTTTGAAGATGTAATAACATTGATAAAAGAAAAGCCAGGAGTAGTTTTGGCTAATTATCTTCTAATACTTATGTTGACATCTATATTCTTCTTAGTAAAAAGAAAATATATGGTATATTTTATTTCCTTTATGGTAATATTAGGAGTAGCAATTACGACTTTCTTCTTAATGAAAGTTAGAGGTATCCCGCTTACTTTCTCTGATTTATACTCTATTGGAGAAGCTATGGAAATAGCCGATAAATACATAAACAAAACTATGATAATAATAGCAGTGATATGTTTAGCATTCTTAATAGCAGTTGCAGTATTTTTATATAAATTAGACTGTGATACAAAAAGATTTAAATTAATCAACTTTGTACTTATATTTATAGTATCAATAGGATTTTTCTCAACAGTAAGATCTCAACAATCAAAAAATATAATGCAATTTAAAAGATGGGACATACCTGCATCATATAAATGCAACGGTCTGACTTATTCAACTGTAGAGTCATGCGTTAAATACATCAGAAAAAAACCAAACGACTACTCACAAGCTAAGATACAAGAAATTAAAGACAAGGTGGACAAGGCTGAAGCAAGCGACAACAGAACACTAAACAACAAAAAGCCAAACATACTATTTGTTCAGCTTGAGGCGTTTATGGATCCTACTGAAGTAAAGGGAATCAAATACAGCGAAGACCCAATACCGAACTTCAGAAAGTTAACACAGACATTTACTCATGGGATGGCAAGTGCTCCGACAACAGGAGGAGGAACAGTAAGAACAGAGTTTGAAGTTATGACAGGAAACAACATCGACTACCTTACACCTGGAGAAATCCCATACAACACAATACTTAAGAGTAAATACTATAACTCTGTAGCAACAACACTAAAATCAGAAGGATACAAAGCTCATGCAGTCCACAACTTCCAAGGTAACTTCTACGGAAGAAACAACGCTTATGCAAAACTTGGATTTGACGATTTTACATCAAAAGAATACATGAGCAACTACGAATTAAACGAAAGAGAATGGGTAAAAGACGTAATCTTAACTAAATATATCGAAAAGGCATTAGATTCTACAAAAGACTCAGACTTGGTATATACAGTCAGCGTTCAAGGTCACAGTAGTTATCCTACAGATGCTGAAAACTACGACTTCCCAATAAAAGTATCAGGTACATTAGACCAAAAAGTTCTAAACCAAATGTACTACTATGTCAACCAAATAAAAGGAACTGACGACTTTATTGGAGAACTAGTAGATATGGTAAACAAAAGAGACGAAGACACAATAATCTTATTCTACTCTGACCATATGCCAAAGCTTAAAATATTTGAAGATGACGATTTTTATTTAGATAAATACAAAGCCCCATTTGCATTTTATGCTAACTTCGATATAGAAAAATACGATATAGACGAAATAGAATCTTATGAATTAAGTTCATTAATGTTTAAAGAAGCAGGGTTAAAATACGGTCCAATGGAGAGATTCAACACATATATGAAAGATGATCCAGAATTCTCAAAAATGCAAGACCTTATAGAATACGATGTTTTATTCGGAAAATCATACTACATAAATGATGACGAAAAAGCAAAGAAAAACACTCTTAAAATGGGAGTAGAAGACATCGTAATCAACAATATCGAAACTAAAGGAAATAAAATGATTATACATGGAGAAAACTTCACTACAAACAGTAGAGTTTACCTAAACGACAAACAAGTCGATAAAAAATTCATAGACGAAAATACTTTAGAAGTCGATAAAATAGACAACTTAGACACAATATCAATAAAACAAATTGGACGTAATAGTGTAGTACTTAGTTCGACACAAGATTTCAAATACAGCGATTTACAAGCTAGCAAATAATTTTATAAAATAAATTAGCAAGTAAGTCACAAATTATCAAATAAACTGATTATAAGCTATGAAACAGGTTTAGTAAAATTTATAAAATAAGCTGATTATAACTTATAAACATAAGTGGGGGATATAAAAATACTTAGAGATTTTTATATCCCCTTTATTTGTTTAAATTAACTTAATATTAATTTGCTAAATTATAAATTTAAAACAAACATTATTAGGAGGTGGGGCTGATGTCTAGGACTGCGAAGAATGCAGTTATAATTATGGTGGCGACTTTGTTATCTAGAGTACTTGGATTTTTAAGAGAGACAATACTTGCGAATTTCTACGGAACAAGTATGGTTGCGGACGTATTTGTACTTACTCTAAATATCCCAGGGCTTATTATATCTATTGTCGGTTCTGTAATTTACATGATGTACATACCGATGTACTACGACACAAAAGAGCGTCTCGGCGAAGAGGAATCGCTTAAATTTACAAATAATATACTAAATATTTTATCAGTATTTTCAATAATAGTTTCGATCTTAGGAATAATTTTTGCATCCGAAATAATCAAAATCTTTGCGATTGGATTTACTGGAGAAAAATTCGCACTAGCAGTAAAATTCTTGCGTATTATGATGTTTGGTGTATTATTCTTATCTTTAAACAAGATTCAGTCATCCTTCTTACAAGTGAAGGACAGCTATTTGCCAGCGTCAATTGTAGGCGTTGTCTACAACTTAATCATAATAGGCGCGATATTTATAAGTGTAAAATACGGAAGTTATTACTTGGCGATTGGAGCATTAGTAGGTCTTTTTGTCCAAGTTATCATACTGCTTCCTTGCATGTATAAAAGAGGATATAAATACAGCTTTTATATGAATATAAAAGACGAATCCATCATCAAAATGATTAAATTAAGTATACCTATGATGATGGGGGTTGCGATGAGTCAGCTTAATGTATATGTCGATAAGGCGCTTGCGAGTACTTTAGGTGATGGTAAATTATCAGCTCTTAACTACGCATCAAGACTTAACGACTTTGTCGTTGCTATTTTCGTAACATCTTTAATTACTGTTATTTATCCGAAATTATCTCAGTTTGTAAACGAAAAAGACATAACAAACTTCAAAAAGATAATGGTTAAATCGAGTAACTGCATAATCTTAGTCGTTGTACCGATAGTATTCGGAGCGATATTATTAGCAGAGCCGATCGTAAGAGTTTTATTAGAAAGAGGAAGTTTCAGCCACGAATCAACTCTTATGACTTCAAACGCACTTAGATTTTATGCAATAGGTATAATCGGATATGCAGTAAAAGAAATACTGAGCAGAGGGTTTTACTCATTGGGAGACACAAAAACACCAATGATAAATTCATCAATCGCTGTAATTATAAATATAATACTAGACTTATTATTTATAAAACCATTTAGTTATATGGGGCTTGCTATGGCGACAAGTATCTCATACATGGTTACAGTAGTTCTGATGTTCTTCAGCCTTAGAAAAAAGGTAGGCTCATTTAATGGTAGAGCAGTAGCACAAGTTCTTATAAAATCTATAATTGCATCAATTGCTATGTCGATAGTAGTATTATTTACTTACGACGCTTTAGTTTCAATGTTAGGATTATCGTTTATAGGAGAATGTGCGTCTTTAGGTGGAGCGATTTTATTAGGAGTTGTAGTATATGCAATTTGTATAAAATTATTTAAAGTAGAAGAAATTAAAGTTTTAGAAGGAAGTATAAAAAACTTCTTCTCTAGATAAACTATATTAGTTTTAATAAACTACTTTGATAGTGACGATTTTGATTTGGAAAAGTAAGAATCATACCCCTAAACAGCCAAAAACTTAGTTTTAAATTTGTGTATGTAAATTTATTAAAAAATAAAATGAATTTAACTTAAAATAAATTTAAAATCGAATAAATTTGGTTTCTACTTTAAATTAAAAAGAAAAAGTAGAATAAAACATGTAAAAAAATTTACCAAAAAAGCCAAAAACTAACTATAAATTACCTGGCTTTGTAGAAAAAAGTTTTGAAGTATGTTAGAATAAATAGGAAATAAAATTTATAATATTAGGGGGTGAGTGTCACAAATCATGTTTACTGAAAAGAAAACAAAAACGACACTATCAAAAGCATTAGCTCTAGGAATGGTTGCAACATCTGTTTCTTTAGCTGGGCAAACAACAACAGCAGACGCAGCAAAAAACGAAAATACAGATACAACTTCATTATATAAAACTCAAACAATATCATCAAAAACAGGAACAGTTACAGCAAGTTCTTTAAATATTAGAAAGGGACCATCTACTTCTTACTCAATCGTAGGAGCTTTAAAAAATGGCCAATCAGTTACTATAACTGATACTGATAGCGCTACTGGCTGGTATAAAATAAAAACTTCAGCAGGAGTAGTTGGATATGCAAGCAACAAATACATAAAAGTTGATGGGCAAGTATCTGAAAATACTGGAAGCAATAACACAACTACAGCAACTGCTAAAAAAACTGCTACAGTTACTGCATCATCACTAAATGTTAGATCTGGACCAAGCACAGCATACTCTATAGTAACAACTTTATCAAGAGGACACAATGTTACTATACATGAAACTGCTAGCACAGGTTGGCACAAAGTTACAACTGCTACAGGAAAAACAGGATATGTTTCACCAACTTATGTAAAAGTAACAGGAAGTACTAATAGTGGAACAACTAATAACAATACTAACACAAACACAAATATACAAAGTGGTGTTTATGTAGTACAAAGTTACTCAACTATAACTAAAGTTGGTAAAGTTAATGCGACATCATTAAACGTTAGAAGTGGACCATCTACATCTTACAGCGCGAAATCTAGTGTTAAAAAAGGAAATGTAGTAGGAATACTAAAACAATACAGCAATGGTTGGTATGAAGTTAAATTAGCTAATGGAACAACAGGATGCGTTAGTGGAAGTTACTTAACAATAACAGCAGGAAGTTCATCTAGTATAACTTCAGGAAGTACTTCTGGAACTACATCAGGAAATACAAATACAAATACAGGAACAAGCACAAATGCAAAAGTTCAAGCTGTTGTAAATATGGTAAAAAGACAAGTTGGTAAACCATATGTTTATGGAGCTAGTGGACCAAACTCATTTGACTGTTCAGGACTTATGTACTACTGCTACAAAAATGCAGCTGGAATAACTATTAATAGAAGTTCTGCTGCTCAAGCATCAAACGGTAGATATGTAAGCAAAAGCAACTTACAACCAGGAGATTTAGTATTCTTCAACAGTGGAACAAACAGAATACGCCACGTTGGAATGTACGTTGGAAACGGACAATTTATCCATGCTCCAAGTCCTGGAAAAAGTGTTAAATACGAAAACTTATATTCTTCATATTACGTAAAAGGATACGTAACTGCTAGAAGAATTATTGGATAATAAATATTTTTTACATTAAATAATTATATTGTGAAGAAGACCACAAAACTTCTATTCGAAATAAAAAGAATAGTTGTTTTACGTGGTCTTTTTTGCGTTTTATAGAATATACTATGTTTCTGATTCATAAAATTTACTATTATAGAGGTAATTGGAGGAAATTGGTATGGTAAATATTACGAGCGGATTAATAGATAAAAAGGTAAAAAATATGAGGTTTTTCTTAAATTATCCGAAAATCGAGGTGGATGATGAAGGCGAAGAGATTCAACAATTTGCACAAGAGGTAAATAAATCAATATTAAACGAGGTAAGCATTTTTGAAGAAGTGGTTATCTACACTTATTGTGATGAAATAATAATTGGAAATATAAATGTTATTTCGGAATACAACGTTGCATTTAATAGAGGAAATATTGTCAGCATTCCTATGGAGTTTTCTCAAATTATTGGACTCACTGACATAAGCAATATCTACAGCTATAATTACGATTTTGATTTAATGAAAAAGATTACCTTAGAAGATATTTTTAAAGAAGATGTTGATTATGAAAAAATAATCCAAAGTTATATAATGGAAGAGATTTACGAGATTTTGGATAATTATACAAGCCACATAACTTATGATTTATATGAGTTGATGATGGAATCTATCTATATATGTGAAGATCCAGTTTTCTATTTTAATGGTAGAGATTTAGTAATCTGCATATCGAGTTTTGAATTAACAAGTCAAGTCTGCAATCTAATTGAATTTACAATATCATTTAAAAAAATAAAGAATATTCTAAGCGATTATGCTTTGAAAAATATATTTTTATATTAAATTTTGAGGAAGTGAAAAAAATGTTTGTCCGATATAATAGAGAATTGGCGGTGAAATACGCTACTGATTGGGCACAAGACAGAAACCCAAACTACAAAGATTATGAAAAATGGGGAGGGGACTGTACTAATTTTGTGTCACAATGTCTACATGAAGGAGGTATACCTTTTGATCATCATGGAAATGATATATTAAAACAGTGGTATTGGTATAGCGATATGAACAGAACTCCTACATGGACAGCCGCCGAGCCTTTTTACAAATACATCACAAAAAACAACACAAAAGACACCCAAAACTTTGGGATATATGCTGTGGAAGTATCATATAACGAATTGCAAATAGGAGATATTGTACAACTTATATACGAAAATGACTTAGCATATCACAACATGATAATCACAGATGTTATTTTAGATGGAGGGTATTTAATCGACTACTTAGTATGCCAACACACATATGATTTATACAACTTTCCTCTTAGCCAAAAACAAGGTGAAAAGCGATATATAAAAATTTTAGGATATTATGAGTAAAAGAGGATTAAATTGTTAATAATATTTGAAAAAAGCCTTTCTTAATGATAAAATTACCTTATAATATATAATGTAAAATATGCTCAGAATTGACTTAATTTAGGGCATATAAATTTAACCTAAAATGGAAAGGTGAATTCAGTGACTAAGAAAAGAACAAATAATCCAAGAACTACCTCAAATCAAGGTAATAAAACAAATACTCAAAATAGAAGACCGCAGACAAAGACGGCACAAAGGCCTACACAACCGCGAAAAAACAAAAAACAAAAAGGTTTACATAGAAAAAAATCATCAACTAAAAGGAAAAAACAACTAATAGTTTTAGTAGGGTTAATCATATTGATTTCTGTTGTAGGATTTATAGGAAAGAAAACATACAATTTCGTAAGTACTATTTGGCCAAATGTAATATCACTAAAAAATTCTCTGACAGGTGGAGCCATTGACACTTCAAACGTAAACACCGACGAGCAATACGACGTAGGTGACGAAAAAGAAGCAACTCTACAAGTTAGACACAATGTATTTATAGATGCCGGTTGTGGCGGAAACGAAACAGGATATATAACAAATGACAAAGTAAAAGAAAAAGAACTAAACTTAGAAATTGCAAAAAAAGTAGCAAAAGAGTTAAACAAACAACAAGATATCAACGTAATACTCTCTAGACAAGATGATGTCTACATGAGCCCAGACGAAAGAAAATCTCTAGCAGAAAGTCAAAATGCTGAGGTATTTGTATCTATCCATATGGCTGCTGAGACTACAGGAAAAGCCACAGGAATAGAAACTATATACCACAAAGATTCCAAAAATGGCTCGGCTGACTTTGCAAGTCTTATGCAAACTTCTATAGTAGCGTTTGTAAAAGCCGAAAACAGAGGAACAAATACATACAATATGAGTGTATTGAGAGATAACAGTATGCCTTCTATATATATTCAATGTGGATTTTTAAGTAACTCTGGTGAGGAGAAAAATTTAAAAGACGAAAATTACCAAAATGAATTAGCGAAAGGTATAGCACAAGGGATATTAACTTATATAGATGCCAAAAAATAAAAAAGGAAGTGCAGATATGGCTGATTTAGAAATAAAGAAAATTTTAATTGAAGAATCTTTGAGAAAAAATCAAATGTCGCAGATTTTTGATGTGGTGAAAAACGAAAAAATGGTGTTTTTCAGATCACTACAACAATACAAAAACAACAAATTTTTATTAGGCATAATACTAGACGAATCTGCCTACACTACAATTACGATATTTTTCGGGAAAGTAGCAGACGAGTCCAAAAAAGACATAATAATTAAATTAATAAATGAATTAAACGGTATACATAATGTAGAAAAATTTGTACTAAACAGAAATGACGAGCTTTTAGTCCAAATTCCTTATGTCTCACTATCACAAGACTTCAACGGAGACGTAGCGATAGACTTATTGAGAACACTTTATCACATGCTTGTCCACAATGCATACGACAAGTTTGAAGAAATCCTAGGGGAGAGTATGTATAACCAGATATAATTAACTAGCTTAAATACAAAATCAAATAAAATTAGCAATACTCTAAAGCCAAATTTAGATAAAAATCAATCTAAATTTGGCTTTTTTACATGCAGAAATCAAAATATAACTATATAATTATTTACAGGACTAACTTTTAGTTTAAGTAGTAGTGATTTCGTTTAAATTTATTTGATGGGGGGCGACTATGGAAGAAAGTTTTGAAGTTTCAAAGAGGTATGAGAATAATTTAGATATTAAAAAGAGAAAAAATCAGGGGATTTATTATACGCCATACGTTGTTGTGGAGTATATATTAGAGCAGACAGTACAAAAACACGATGTAGTAGATGAGCCGTATCCAAAGGTGCTCGATATGTGTTGTGGCTGTGGAAATTTCTTAATAAGTGCATATGAAATACTTCACAAAAAGTTTTTGGAAAATATAGATAATTTAAGGGTGAAATATGGAAGAGGTTTTATTTCATCAGAAGATATAAGTCTGCATATTATAAAAAACTGCATTTTTGCAGTAGATACAGACGAAGATGCATTATTTATATTTAAAAGACAAATTATGAATATTTTAAAAGATGAGCTTAGCGAAATTTATAAAGATAAATTTCTAATTAGTGAGGACGAGCTAGACGAGATTTTATTTGATAAATACGAGAAAAATCTCAATATACTTTGTGCTGACAGCTTAAAAACAGACTTATGCGAAGTCTTTTCTATAAAAAAGTTTGACTATATTGTCGGCAACCCGCCATACATTGGTCAAAAACTTTTAGACAACGAATATAAAAAATTTTTATACAAGGAATTTGGTGATGTATATAAAAACAAAGGGGATCTTTATTTTTGCTTTTATAAAAGAATACTGGATTTATTAAAAGAAGATGGAAAATCAGGGATTATTACACCGAGGTATTTTATGCAGAGTCCATCTGGAAAGTATCTTAGAAAATACATGATAGACAATGCCAAGATAGACAATATAGTTGACTTTCTAGGTGCGAATTTATTCTCAAACCTAGGAATTGCAAGTTGTATCGTAGTGTTTGAGCATAAAAACAAAAAAGATAAATACATACAATACTATAAAATAATAGATGAAAATATCAATATAAAGAAAATAGACAACTTAGGATTATATTTAAAACAAGATAATTTTAAAAAAATCATGGTAAATATCGAGTCACTTGGGGAAGATTGGTTAATGCTAGACCAGGTAGAATTCGAATTTTATAACAAAATCCAAAATAAGTGTCAATATTTTTTAGATGAAATAGGTGAGAGTTTTCAGGGGATAATCACAGGTTGCGACAAGGCATTCGTCGTAAATAAAGACGACAAAAATATAAGCAAAATAGACAAAAATCTACTAAAAAACTGGATTAAAAATACAAATGTCGAAAAGTACATAATTGATAATTCAAATTATAAATTGATATATTCAAACGACATAAAAACAGAACAGGACCATCCATTTGTTATAGATAATTACTTTATGCCATATAAACAAAAGCTCCAAAACAGGAGAGAATGTATACGAAATAGCCGAAAATGGTACGAACTTCAGTGGGGAAGAGAAAAATCCCTATTTGAGCAGACAAAAATAATGTATCCATATAAGTCTAGAAACAACAGATTTGCGATAGACTTTGATAATAGCTATGGAAGTGCAGATGTGTATTCATTTTTTATAAAAGAAAAATACAAAGATGAATTTTCATATGAATACTTAGTCGGGCTATTAAATTCAAAAGTATACGATAAATATTTTAAGATAATAGGTAAAGAAATGGGCAAAAAAATATTCGATTATTATCCGAATAGAGTTATGAAATTAAAGATTTTTAAAGATGAAAATTACAAAAAAATAGAGTCATTATCAAAAGAAATAATATTCCTCTCAAGAAAAAAACTATCTATAATAAATGAATTAGAAAGTACTTCAAAAAAATTAGCAATTTCAAGCGATTTAACTAAAATAACAACTTGTGAAAACGTTATGGAAATACAAGACAAAAATATTTCGCTCTTAAAAGAAAAACATTACCTTGAAAATAAAATCGATTTCATAGAAAATATAATAGAGGAAATAATTAAAAAATCTTTAAATTTAAATCATGACACTAATTTGGATTAAAACTTAAAAATTAGGTGATGTAAATGAAAGGTTTAGTATTAGAAGGGGGAGGCACTAAAGGTGCTTACCAATTAGGGGCTTATAAAGCTTTAAAAGAATTAGGTGTCGAGTTCGACGGTGTAGTTGGAACTTCAATTGGGGCATTAAATGCAGCATTTATAGTCCAGGGGGACTATGAAATAATGAAAGACATCTGGTTAAATAGGGATTATAAAAGTTTTATGGACATAGAAGAAGACTTCTATGAAAAATATAAAAATGTGGAGTTTAAGGCAAAAGATATAAATGTAGTCATAGATCTTATGAATAAAGCCAGAAAAAACGAAGGAATAGATATAACTCCTCTTAAAAATTTACTAAAAGAAAATATAGACGAAGAAAAAATAAGAAATTCATCAAAAGATTTTGGATTAGTAACAGTATACTTAGACAAAAAAATCATCCCACAACACTTGATGAAAGAGGACATACCGCAGGGGAAATTGGTAGATTATTTAATCGCAAGTTCGAGCTTACCTATATTTCAATTAGATAAATTTGAAGATAAACGTTATCTAGATGGCTTTTTATCAGATAATACGCCAGTTGGGTTATTGGCGAATAAAGGATATAATGATATAATAGTAATTAGATTATCGAATGATGCCGCAGGAGATAAAAGTTTGCAAAAATATGTAGATTTAAATCTAACAGTGATAAAACCTTCGATGGTTTTGGGAGGTTCTCTAAACAAGGACAAAGACCATATGGAGACATTGTTCAAACTTGGATATATGGATACAATGAAAGTATTTAAAAGATACGATGGGGTGAAGTATTTCTTTAATGCAGATTTCATATATGACGAAGAGACATGCTTTAATTTGATAAGTAACATAGATATAAAAACGATAGAATACATATGCAAGATCTTAAAAATAAGGAGAAAACCAAGCCTAAGAGTTTTATTAGAAGAAATCATACCACAACTTGGGGATATGTTTCATTTGGAAAAGGAATTTACATATAAAGATATTTTTTACAGTATATATGAAAGAAAACTTGAGGAAAATAATATAGACGTTTTGAATTTATACGATTTTTCAAAGGTTATAGACTCAGTCAATTCACAAATTGACTCAATTAATTTCGATTATGAAAATAATGAAAATAAATCCATTATTTTGTTAAATAAAAAAGAAAAAAATGAAAAGGCGATAACAAATAAACTACTAAACGATTTTAAAAATCAAAGTTTAAGAAAAATGCCTATATAAGTTTTTATGTGTATTAATTAGGAGGTACAAAATGGAAAAGACAGTAGTAATAAAAAATGCAACAGGATTACATGCTAGACCAGCAGGGATGTTCGTTAAAAAAGCATCTGAATTCACTTCAACAGTAGAAGTATTAGCTAAAGGAAAAACTGTAAATGCTAAATCAATCATGGGAATAATGAGCTTAGGTTTAGGTCAAGGTGAAGAAATAGTTGTTAAAGCTGAAGGTGCAGATGATGCAGCAGCAGTTGACGCATTAGTAGAATTAATCGAAAGCGGATTTGGTGAATAATATCCAAATCCACATACAATATAAAACCTGGGGAAACCCAGGTTTTTAAAAATCAAACTGCAAACTATCTAAAAGAAGTTAAAATAAAAGTGAAAATAATAAATAATAAAAAGAAGTAAGGGTATATTTTAGGAGGAGTAAAAAAGATGTTTAAAGGAACAGCAGCATCACCAGGTATAGTACTTGGGAAAGCGTTAGTATTAGAGCACAATGAATTAGTCATAGAAAAGAAATCGATATCAGACGTAGAAACAGAAATAGCTAGATTAAACGAGGCAGTAGCTATATCAAAAACTGAACTTGAAAAAGTAAGAGATAAAGCAAAAGTTGAATTAGGTGAAGAAGAGGCACAAATATTTGAGTCACACTTATTAGTTTTAGAAGATCCTGAACTACTAGGCTCTACAATGGACAAAGTGAAAACTGAAAATGTCAATGCAGACTTTGCATTAAACGAAATAAAAGAGATGTTCGTTGGAATGTTTGAAGCTATGGACAACGAATATATGAGAGAGAGAGCGGCTGACATAAAAGACGTTACAAACAGAATATTAAGACACTTACTAGGTGTAAAAATAGTAGACTTAGCTGCATTAGAAGATGAAGTAGTTTTAGTTGCACACGACTTAACTCCATCAGATACAGCTACAATGGACAAAAAGAAAGTATTAGGATTCTTAACTGATATCGGTGGTAGAACTTCTCATACAGCTATAATGGCAAGAACTTTAGAAGTTGCTGCAGTAGTTGGACTAACAGATGCTACACAAAAAATAAAAGACGGGGACTTTGTTGTATTTAACGGAGATACTGGAGAAGTAATAGTAAATCCAGACGAAGAAACAATAGCTAAATACTCACAAATGAAAAAAGAATTCGAAGATTATAAAAAATCATTAGAATTATTAAAAGGACAACCATCTGTTACAACTGACGGAAAACATGTTGAATTAGCAGGAAACATAGGAACTCCAAATGACGTAGATGGTTTAATCAAAAACGACGCTGAAGGTGTTGGACTTTATAGAACAGAATTCTTATATATGGACAGAGTAGACTTCCCAACAGAAGACGAACAATACGAAGCTTATAAAGCAGTACTTGAAGGAATGAGCGGAAAACCAGTTGTAATAAGAACTTTAGATATAGGTGGAGATAAAAAACTTGACTACTTAGAAATGGACGAAGAAATGAATCCATTCTTAGGATACAGAGCAATCAGACTTTGCCTAGACAGAAAAGAAATATTCACAACTCAATTAAGAGCTTTATATAGAGCGAGTGTTCATGGAAAATTAAGAATAATGTTCCCAATGATATCTTCATTAGAAGAATTATTACAAGCAAAAGCAGTATGTGAAGAAGTAAAAGAAGCACTAGATAAAGAAAACATAGCTTATTCAAAAGACGTAGAAGTTGGTATGATGATAGAAGTGCCATCAGCAGCAGTAATATCAGACGTACTTGCAAAACACGTGGACTTTTTCTCAATAGGAACAAATGACTTAATCCAATATACTTGTGCAGTAGACAGAATGAACCAAAAAATAAGCTACTTATATAACCAATTCAATCCAGCAGTATTAAGATTAATAAAAATGGTTATAGAAAATGCACACAAAGAAGGTAAATGGGCAGGAATGTGTGGAGAAGCAGCAGGAGATCAAAGAATGATACCAATATTATTAGGATTTGGTCTTGATGAATTCTCAATGAGTCCAATCTCAATATTACCAGCTAGAAAATTAATAAACTCTGTGAGTCAAGCCGACATGAAATCATTCTCAGAAAAAGTGTTAGAACTTGGAACAGCACAAGAAATAGAAGCATTTATAGCAGAAACTTTTAAACATTAATTAAATAAATGCTATAAACATAGCTACCGAAAAATTTATATATAAATTTTTAAAGGTGTAAAGAAATATAGATTAAACTAATTTTCTATATTGCTTCACACCTTTTTTTTATTTAAATAACGAATGAAGTCGCCCGCGCCATGAATTTTTATAAAAAAACCAAATCGGTAGGTTTTATTCCTACGACTGGGGAAATTAAACTATAAATTATAAAATTTACATAACTCTAAAAGGTATTTTGTTTTGGTTTGCATACCAATGTGCGTACGAATTTTTCTTTCCGTAAATTGTTAAGTTTGGACAGTTTTCAAAAGCAAATTCGCTTATTGATGTTATTGTCTGTGGTATAACAACTTTTTTCAAATTCATACAACTTCTAAATGCATATTCCTCGATATTTTGGATAGTTTCTGGAAGAGTTATTTCTTCAAGATTTATGCAGTCACAAAATACTCTAGAACCGATAAATTTTAACCCATGATTTAATTTTATTTTGTTTAGATTTGTGCAACCTAAAAATGCTGTATTTTTTATGTAAGTCACCTTTTCTGGAAGTTCAATTTCTCTTAGTGATTTGCAGTTGGCAAATATTCCAGATGAAATAGATTTTAAATTTTTAGGTAGTTTGACTTTTTTTAATTTAAGGCAGTTTGAAAAAGCACCTTGTTTTATTGATAAAATTGAATCAGGCAAATCAACCTCTCTCAAATTCATACACATTGAAAAAGTTCGTGAGCCTATTGACGAGATATTAGGTGAAAATTTCACATTTTTTAAATCAGTACAATTAAAAAATGCCAAATCGTTTATAAGTTCCACACTTTCTGGAATATCAATTTCTTCTAGATTTGAGCAATATCCAAATAAATACGTATCTAAAATTTTTAACTTTGGAGAAAGAGCTATATTTTTTAAGTGGCTACATTTAAAAAATGCCCCTTCATTTATATTTTCAATATCATCTGACAAATATATATCAGATAAATTGTTACAATTTTTGAATGCGTATTTTCCAATAGTTTTTAAACTTTCTGGTAGACTTAAATATTTCAAATTTGTGCAATTTAAAAAACATTCATCAGAGATAGTTTCTAACATATCTGGAAATATTACTTCAGAAAGTGAGCTACACCCAGCAAAAAGTTTTTTGTTAAGTTCTTTCATACTTCCTAAAAAGACAATTTCTTTTAAAGATTCGCAATTAGAAAATGCCTCTCTTTCAACATTAGATATATTGTCTGGTAGATGAAGTGATTTTAAATTTATACAGTCCGAAAATCCTAGATATGGAATAGATTTAACATTTCTAGGGATATATACATTTTCAACACTTTTGTTTACACAACTTACGGCATTATTTATTATAAATAGATTTTTCAAATTATCTGGATCATCTGCTAAAAAGTCGTCGTTTAAATTTCCATGTAAATCATCAAAAATCGGCATTGTATTCCTCCTTATATAATTGATTTTTTATATAAAGTCAAGATAGGCAACCCATCAATTGCTGGGTTTACCTATAATTGTCATATCATAATGATAAGATAATATCACTTTTCAAATGGATATTCAAGTGATAAAATAATTGATAAGAGAGTCATTAAAATATGTAAATGGTATCGACATAATTTAATAAAAACCCTACATTTAAGTAAACAATCAAAATAATAAATTTACATATTAAAATGAGAATATACTTATTTAAGGAGGATAAATATGTCATCATTAACAATTAGCCCAGAAGAAGAGAAAAGAGTGAAAGGACTAGGATTTTTGAACAACAAAGGAACAGACAATTTTTCAGCAAGAGTATTAACAGTCAATGGTAAAATAACTGCAGCTCAACATAGATGTATTGCAGAAGCGGCAGAGTTATTTGGAAATGGAAATATAACATTTACAACAAGATTATCTATAGAAGTTCAAGGGATACCATTTGACAAAATTGACGATTTTAGAAATTACATAGCAAAAGAAGGCCTAAAAACTGGTGGGACAGGGGCGAAAATACGTCCGATTGTATCATGCAAGGCGACAACTTGTAAATTCGGTAGACTTGACTCATTTGCAATATCTGAAGAAATGCACCATAGATTTTTTGAAGGCTATAATGATGTAGCCCTACCACACAAATTTAAAATGGCAGTAGGCGGATGTCCAAATAACTGCATGAAACCAGACCTAAACGATATGGGGATTGTAGGTCAATTAATTCCAACTCATGACTTAGATAAATGTAAAGGATGCAAAAAGTGTAAAATAGAACAAGTATGTCCAATGGATGCATGTAAAGTTGTGGATAAAAAAATAACTAGAGACACAAATATATGTAATAATTGCGGACGTTGTGTCGGAAAATGTCCATTTGGTGTAGTCGATGAAGGTACACCGGGATACAAACTTTATATAGGTGGTAGATGGGGCAAAAAAATCTCTATAGGAAAACCACTAACTACAATTTTTAAAACACAAGAAGAAGTTCTAGACGTTATGGAAAAAGCAATCTTACTATATAAAGATCAAGGTATAAAAGGTGAGCGTTTTGAAGAAACAATAAAACGTATCGGCTTTGAAAATATAGAAGAACAACTTTTAGACGACGATTTATTAAATAGAAAAGATGAAATACTAAACAAAGAACTAGCATTAGCAAAATAAAAGTTTATATATAAAATAAAATTAAAAAATTTAATATATTTACAATTAAATTATCAAAAGAGGTTATCAATATCCAGATAACCTCTTTTTTAATATAAAATTATACTTATTTTTTAAAAATACATGTCTGGAATCCATGAAATCACGTATTCATAATCTGTTTTTATATTTGGATTCAATATTTTAAATCTTCCTTTTACCATTTGTTCCTCAAATACACTATCTAAATGGCAAAGAGCGATTCCCATATCTATTTTATTGATATCTTTAGTTTTAGTGCTGTAAAAATGAAGTCCATCATCATTTAGTACAACTCTCCATGGCTGACAATTTAGTGAAGATGGAGCAAGACGAACTGCCTCTAATGCATCTGAATAAATTCCCGCATCTTTTTTTGTAAGAGGGGTATAAAAATCGTCTTTGTGAAATAATGAGCTAAATGAATCTCTTTTGTTGTGGTTATTTCCAATTAAAAATCCTATTGGACTTCTTCTGCCGCCTTCATACCCAACAGGTGATACAACCGGTAGAACATACCCATCTTTAAGTTCAACAGCTTTTGCAAATTTCCCTTTATTAAAAGTTCCACCAAGCCAAACTGTACCAAGTCCAAGTGAAGTACAATATAAGATAACTTTTTCAAAAGTATAACCAAGCGCTTCGAGTGTAAGGGGTTTATCCTCACAATAAGCAGCCAAGAAATAACTTGGATTTTTGATAACGCCATATGTACCCAGCTTTTCGTTGTGATATCCGTCTGGTTTTAAAAGTTTAATTTGAATTTTCTTGTTGAATGGATTTGTAACACTATCGATATAAGTTTGAATTTTTTCTAAAATACTTTCATCTATCGGATTATTGCTATAAGTCCTGACAGAATGTCTACTTTTTATAACTTCAAGAATAGATTGTTTCATAGGATGAACCTCCTTAATTTACACAAATATGATATAAGAAAATAATAATTTAAGCTATTTTAAAATATAAATTTTCTTATACTTAAATTATAACATGAAAACCCAATTCTTGAAGAAAATGTAGTTATCTAAATTAATCACTTCAATATAACATAAAATATATTAGATAGTGCTATAATGTAATAAATAAGGGGGGAGCGAAATGTTTAACCTACCGTACAATAAATTTCACAAAACACTAGAAATAGTAACTTTTATTTTGCTGTTAGCACAAATTGTATATACTGCTGTTTTATATCCGCAGTTGCCGAGCAAAATACCATCACATTTTAACTTAGAAGGACAAATAGATGGTTGGTCAGGAAAAGGATCGATAATAATACTTGTTATAGTTAATGTAGCATTATATATACTGCTTACTGTTACAATGTTTTTTCCAAGATTGTGGAATGTGCCGGTCAAAATTACAGATAAAAACAAAGGTATAGTGTTTAATTATACTATTAATATGGTTTTATTAGATAAACTTATCTTAGTTATGAGCTTTTCTTATATAACATATTGCTCAATTTCAGCAACTAAAATGGGGTGGTGGTTTACGCCAGTTATGCTTGTAGGAGTTTTGGGGGTGACTTTTTACTATACCTTTAAATTATTTCTAGTTAAATAAATAAGAAGTTTTTAATTGAATAGGAGATAAGACAATAAGGAGAAGAATATGAAAAATTACGATGCTTATATATTTGATTTTGATTATACATTAGCAGATGCAACAGACCCAGTAGTGGACAGTTTCACATATGCACTTGAAGAAATGAATTTAAAAAAGGCAACTCGCCAAGATATAATAAATACAATAGGAATACCAATAGGGGAGTCATATACAATTTTGACTGGTGATGATTCAGAAGAGGGTATAGATTTATTTAAAAAATATCAAAAGGAAAAATCAGATGAAATAACAGTTCCAAATACAGTTTTTATAGGTGGAGCAAGAAAAGTTTTAGAAACTCTTAAAAATAGAGGCAAAAAAATTGGAATAGTTTCATCTCGTTGGGGACAGAGAATAAACGACGTATTTGAAAATCTAGGATGTAGAGAATTAATTGACTTTATAATAGGAACAGAACATGTTGAAAATTATAAACCAAATCCAGAGGGATTATTTAAAATGATAGAAATGATGAAATGCGAATCTCCAATTTATATCGGAGACAGTTATATAGATGCAAAAGCGGCACAAAACGCCAATATAGATTTTGTCGGCGTGACAACTGGCACAACATCAAGGGAGAATTTAGAATCATACCCACATGTGGCAGTATTAGATAATTTAGAGGAGCTTTTAGAGATATAGTGGAATTAATAGATTTAGGATAAACGTAAAACGGGAAGTAATAGAGGAGAGCTAGCTGTGGATGCTCATATAGGCTCATCAATTTTAACAAAAGAACAAAACATGTCTTATAAAGACAAAGCACAACAAGATGAAGAAGAAATAAATAAAATGGGTACAGAGAAAATATCAAAATTGATGATAACTATGGGCTTACCTATGATTTTATCAATGGTAGTTCAAGCATTTTACAATATTGTAGATAGTTATTTTGTAAGTGCAATGCCAAATACAGATAAAATTGTCGGTGTTGGGGACTATGCAATGAACGCACTTACTCTAGCATTTCCAATACAAATGCTTATGGTAGCAGTTGGTGTGGGAACTGGAGTAGGAATAAACGCCTTGCTTTCAAAGACACTTGGCGAAAGAAACAAAGAAAATGCAAGTTATGTCGCAGGTAATGCAATATTTATCGGACTTTGCACATATGTAGTATTTTTATTATTTGGGTTATTCGGTGTCGATTTATATATGAATTCGCAAACATCAGACCCAATAATACTTCAAATGGGCAAAGAATATTTGGGAATATGCTGCATATTATCATTTGGGATAATATTATTTACAATTTATGAAAAACTGCTACAATCAACAGGAAAAACAGTTCTATGCACAATAGGTCAACTTGCAGGTGCGCTAACTAATATAGTACTAGATCCAATATTAATATTTGGATACTTTGGAATGCCACAAATGGGTGTTGCAGGGGCAGCATATGCCACAGTAATCGGGCAATTCGTATCTCTAATTTTAGATATGATATTCCACTATGGATTTAATAATGATGTAAATAGACAGCTTAGATATATCAAACCTAAAAAGAGAATAATAAAAGATATATATATTGTAGGAGTTCCAGCAATATTGATGCAGGCTTTGATGTCATTTATGACTTATGGAGTAAATATAATATTTATATCAGTATCTACAGCAGCAGTAACAGCATACGGAGTTTATTATAAAATACAACAATTTGTATTTTTCGCAGCATTCGGTTTAAACAACGCAATCATTCCAATTGTTTCATTTAACTATGGAATGAGAAATAAACAAAGAGTAAAAGAAGGAATATTCTACGGCATGATGTATACACTAATTATCATGGGTATAGGGTTAGCATTTTTACAAATTTTTGCACATCAAGTCGCAGGTATATTTGCATTATCTCCAGATATACAAAAATTATGCATAACTTCTATAAGAATTATAACAATAGGATATTTATTCGCCGGCGCAAACATCGCCTACCAAGGAATATTCCAAGCACTAGGATGTGGTGTCCAATCACTAATAATCTCATTACTTAGATTAATAGTAATAGCACTACCACTAGCATGGTTATTTACAAAAATACCAAACTCAGAAAATGTAATTTGGTGGGCATTCCCAATAGCAGAAGGATTCGCACTAATTGTCGCTGTATTTATAATGAAAAAAATCAATAAAGATAAAGTAAAAGAACTCGCATAATAACAGATTTAAAAATATAAGAATGTCTGTTAAATCCTCTCGCTATATAATGTATGGATTTTTGAAAAAACTTTAATTAAAATTTTAATTTTATGTCAAAACTAAAGTAGTAAGAAATTATGTGTTATTATAATAGTAGATAGATTATAAAGAGAGGTGACTTAAATGTCTATGAAAAGAGCGAATGTTGTAAGCCCTGTGCAATAATTTAGAAAGCATGTTGTATAGGGCAAGTTTATAAAAAATTAATTAAAAAATTTGCGCATGTTTTCTTAAAATTATTGCTTTTAGTTTACAAAATAAATGTAGATAGGAGCAAGGGTTTATGAAATACAAAAAAGCGCAGGATGTATTACCTCAATATATGATTGAAGATTTGCAGAAATATATAGAAGGTGGTTATCTTTATATACCTAAAAAAGAAGAGAATAAAAAGTCTTGGGGAGAAAATACGAGTACTAAAGATGAATTAAATAAAAGAAATAAAGAAATCGCCAAAAAACATAAAAATGGGAAAACTATAGAAGAATTGGCTGATGAATATTATTTAACTGGATATAGTATAAGACGAATTATTAAAAAGGTAGATTTATAAGTATAGTAATTAAAAGAATATATGTAGTAAAGAAAATATATAGTAATTAAAAAATATATATTAATTGAGATAAATATATGGCTATTGCAGAGATATTGCAATAGCCTTTTTGTTATTTTTAATTCAAATAAAAAAGTGTATATTAAATTTGTAAATTGGAAATTAAATTTAATGTTTACTTTTTAGTATTTAGATGAATTATAAAATTAACATGTTTAATTCAGAAATATTTGTGTTCTTGTGCACAATGTAAAAAGGGAGTAATTTATAAATATAAGTACTTTTAAAGAAAGGGGTGCTAATATGAGTATTTTAAACGTGGAAAATATGACTCAAGGTTTTGGGGATAAAATTATTTTTAATAATGTCAATTTCAAATTAGAAAAAAATGAGCATATTGGTCTTGTAGGGGCAAATGGTGAGGGCAAAACTACTTTTTTTAAACTTATTACAAATGAGCTACTTCCCGACAGTGGCACAATTTATTGGAATAATAAAGTTAGTATTGGATATATGGATCAAAATGTTAATATAAATAATTATCCGACAGTTAGGGAATTTTTACAAAGTGCTTTTGCGGATTTATATAAAATAGAGGAGAATTTAAACGAACTTTATAATAAAATGTCGACATCTAATGATATTGAACTTGAAAAAATAACACAGAAAGTATCAACCTTACAAGGGATGCTAGAAGATAGTGATTTTTATAGTATTGATTTAAAGATAGATGCGATTTCATACGGAATAGGAATAAATGATTTTATGTATAATAAGTCAGATGAATTGAGCGGAGGGCAAAGGAGCAAGGTTCTTTTGGCAAAGATGTTACTCGAAAAACCAGATATTTTGTTGCTTGATGAACCGACAAATCACTTAGATGAGGAAAATATAAATTGGCTAAAAAATTATCTGAAAAGCTATGAAAAATCATTTATATTGATTTCACATGATACAGAATTTATGAACGAGGTCGTAAATGTAGTTTACCATCTGGAGCATAAAAAATTCACAAGATATAATGGGGATTATAAGAAATTTCTAAAATTATATGAGCTTCACAAAGAGCAGTTAATGAGGGATTATACAAAGCAACAAAAGGAGATAAATAAACTAGAGGATTATATAAGAAAAAATAAAGTTAGGGCAGCAACAGCAGCACAGGCAAAGGCTAGAGAAAAGAAGCTTATGAAGATGGATAAAATAGAAATAAGTAAGCAAAAACCAAAGCCACATTTTGATTTTAAATTTTCTAAGCCATCCTGGAGCGTTATTTTCAAAACTAAAAATTTAGTAATAGGATATGACACACCACTCACAAAACAACTCAATTTAAAGATGGATAAAAATAAAAAAATAGCAATTATCGGTGCAAATGGAATAGGCAAGACAACTTTATTAAAAACTTTGATGAAAGTTATAAATCCAATAGAAGGGAAAGTTATGTTAGATGAGCAACATTTGGATATAGGTTATTATGAACAAGAAAATTATTATACAGAAAATGTTGTTATTGACGAGATTTCAAATGAATTTCCTAAAAATACGAAAACAGAAGTGAGGCGAATGTTGGCAAGGTGTGGATTGACAGATGAGCACATAAACAGCAAGCTTTGCAAACTTAGTGGAGGGGAACAAGCAAAGGTAAGGCTTTGTAAAGTTATCAACAACCCAAGTAATATACTATTTTTAGATGAACCGACAAATCATTTAGACGTAGATGCAAAGGAAGAATTAAAAAGAGCTCTTATAAATTATGAGGGTAGTATAGTTTTAGTAAGTCATGATAGAGATTTTTACAAAGATATTGTGACTACAGTTTGGAATTGTGAAAACTGGATAATATAAAGTCTGTAAACACCATATATAGTAAAAGATAAAAAACATCTACTATATATGGTGTTTTATTTTTAAAAAAATACAAAAAATAAATTAAAAAAGAAATTATGTGGGTATAAATCATAAATGGACATTATATAGATATAGACTTTAAGCCCAAGACAAATTTCTACACTTATTATTTCAAACCTTAAAATGTGTAAAAATCTTATAAATAATTATTGTGGGCAAGATAAAAACGAAATTATAAATATAAACTAGGCGACAAAGGAGAAATTCGATGAATTATATAGAGTTAAATAACCAAGTTATAATCAGGGACGAAAATGGGAAATATCAACTTGACAAAGATAAAGAAGCTCTAAAATCGTATTTAGAGGATTACATAGAGCCAAGAATGAGAAAATTTAATAACTTAAAAGAAAGATTAGATTATTTAGTTAAAAACGATTACTACTCAAAAGAAATTATAAATATGTATGATGAGTATGTGATTGAAGTTATATATGATTTTATAAGATCGAAGAATTTTAAATTCCAATCTTATATGAGTGCGAGCAAATTTTATCAAAATTATGCTCTTAAAAGTGATGATGGGGAAGAAATATTAGAAAGTTATGAGGATAAGGTGTTGATTGTTGCATTGACGCTTGGAGATGGGGACTCTAAACTTGCAAAAGATATTGCAGGAAAACTTATAAATCAAGAGTTTCAACCAGCGACACCGACTTTCTTAAATGCAGGTAGAGCAAGAGCAGGAAAGATGGTATCTTGCTTTTTAGTAAATATAGAGGATAGCTGTGAAGGTATATCTTATGGAGTTTCATCTGCAAACCATTTGTCAAAAATAGGCGGTGGGGTTGCGCTTAATTTGACTAGACTTAGGGCTGCAGGCGAATCTATAAAAGGAATCAAAGGAGCAGCCGGCGGGGTTATGGGTGTTGCAAAATTACTAGAGCAATCATTCAGCTATTTCAACCAAATGGGAGCGAGACAAGGCGCTGGGGCAGTTTATTTAAATGTACTTCATCCAGACTTTGAAACACTACTAGACAGTAAAAAGATAAATGCAGACGAAAAAATAAGGCTTACAACACTTTCAATCGGAGCTATAATTCCAGATAAATTTATGGAGCTTGCGGAGAAAAATGAAAATTGTTATGCATTTTATCCACATTCAATTTATCAAAAATACGGTGTTCATCTTGATGAAATAAAAATGGACGAATGGTATGACAAATTAGCACAAGATGATGAAATTGAGAAAAAGGAAATAAATCCAAGGGAACTTCTAACTAGGATTGCACAAACTCAACAAGAATCTGGATATCCATACGTTGTATTTATCGACAGTGCAAACCAACAACATACGCTAAAGGACGTGGGAATGATAAAAATGTCTAACTTGTGCTGTGAGATTTTCCAATACCAAACACCATCAGATATAAAAGGTTATGGTCAAGTCAGCGATTGGGGACAAGATATAAGTTGTAATCTGGGCTCTTTAAATATAGCAAATGTTATGGATAATAAAGATATTGAAAAGACGATAGATGTAGCGATTAGAGCCTTGACATATGTTTCTGACAATACAAATATAGAAGAAGTACCTACTATCAAAAAAGGAAACGACTCATCACATTCAATAGGTCTTGGAGCGATGAATTTACATGGATATTTAGTTAGAGAAGATATAATCTATACGTCAAAAGAAGGTAGAGAATTTGCCGATGTATTCTTCGCAATGATGAGATATTACGCGATAAAAACATCAATGAATATAGCAATTGAAAAAGGAGAAACATTCAACGGATTTGAAAAATCAGAATATGCAAAAGGGCCAGAAAGTGAATTATTTAAAAAATACTGCACAAAAGATTTCTTGCCAACTAGCGAAAAAGTATCAAAATTATTTGAAGGAATAAACATTCCGACAAAAGAAGATTGGAAAGAATTATTACAACAAGTTAAGACAAATGGTATTTATAATGCTTACTTAAGTGCAATCGCACCGACTCAAAGTATAAGCTACGTCCAAAATTCAACTTCGAGCGTTATGCCGATAACTGAGCAGATAGAAGTTAGAACTTATGGAGATTCGACAACAATTTATCCAATGCCGTTTTTAACTAATGAAAACATGCTTTACTACCAATCAGCATACAGAATAGATATGCTAGACCTTATCGATATGGTGGCGATAATTCAAGGACATATTGACCAAGGAATTTCGACAACACTATTTGTAACAGACGACAAAACAACAAGAGATATTGCAAGATACTACATTTATGCACATAAAAAAGGACTAAAAAGCCTTTATTATACTAGAACGAAGATGGAAAGAAATAATGAATGCCTAGTGTGTTCAGTTTAAGATTCAACATAAAGAGGTGATAAAATGACATTTAAATTAAACAACGTACACAAAGCAGTCAACTGGAATGTTGAGGACGACGACTTCACTCAGGCATTTTGGGATCAGAATGTAAAACAATTTTGGCTGCCAGAAGAAATATCAGTGTCAAAAGATGTAAAAGTATGGAGCGAACTTTCGCCAGAGGAGAGAAATCTTTATAAAAAAGTGTTAGGTGGACTGACACTTTTAGACACAAAACAAGCCAACAACGGAATACCATCGATGATGAGTTTGACAGATAATCTTCAACGAAAAGCCGTACTTTCATTTATGGGAACTATGGAAGAAATCCACGCAAAGAGCTATTCATCAATATTTACAACATTATTAACAGTGCCGGAAATAGACGAGATATTTGAATGGATAGAAAGCGAGCCGACTTTACAGAAAAAAGCCGAAATAGTTTTAGCCCAATACGAAAATACAGATGACAGATATGGTCTATATATGTCGATGGCGACATCAGTATTTTTAGAAAGCTTTTTATTTTACTCAGGATTTTTCTACCCATTATTTTTAGCTGGACAAGGAAAAATGATGGCAAGTGGAGAGATAATTTCACTAATACTTAGAGACGAATCACTTCACGGAAAATACATCGGACTTCTTGCACAAGAGATATTCAAAGATTTTTCAAAAGAAGAACAAAAAGAGTACAAATCAAAAGTCATGGACGTATTCGATAGACTTATGGAAAACGAAATAAACTACACAAATACAATATACGAAGGAACAGGGCTAGCTGATGAAGTCATAAACTTCCTAAAATACAACGCAAACAGAGCAATGGAAAACCTAGGATACGACAACAGACTCGAAGTCGACCCAGTAAATCCAATCGTGCTAAACGGACTTAGCACAGAAACAAAAACACACGACTTCTTCTCAACAAAAGGTAACGGATATCAAAAAGGAGTGTATGAATCGCTACAAGATAGTGACTTTATTTTCGATAGGGAGATATAAATTTAGAAGTTTTATATATATTATAAAAAAGACCACATCTTAGAGTTTCATTAACTGAATCTCGAGATGTGGTTATTTATAGTACATAGGAAATTATAGTTCATTTAAAAACTGTTGATAAGTATAATTTCTGTATATGTGCTTCAAAGAAATCTACATTTTTAAGGGTCTTTTGAATTAAAGATTTCTTTATTAATTAAGGTGCTTTTTTATTATTTCTCTAACCCTTTCTATATCGATTTTAGTGAATCTTGAAATAGTTGCCTCATCAAGGCCTTCGCCTAACATATTTAATACTATTTCTACTTGATTTTTCTCAATACCTTTCTCAATACCTTTTTTAATCCCCTTTTTTTCAACTTATGGATCATATAAACTCTTAGTCATGATATTCACCTCTTTTTCTAAGTTTTCATCATCTATATAATTTCTATTTAGATATTCAATTAAATTTTGAATTGCTAAAAGCATACTGTGAAAATCTTCACCGAGGATTTCATCTTGGTCAAATAACTCCTTTGACTCAATAGCTAGTTTTTCATAACATCAACTTCATAAAGAAACTCTTTTTCATCTCCAAAAACTATCATTAATTTTAAGCTATCTTCAATATTTTTATTTTCCTCAAAGAGAATCACCTTCTGCTTTGGAAAATACAATCTTTTGATATTATCCCCATCATAATCAGCATTTTCTTTTCCTTTTCTAAATCCATACTCAAACATACGAATTATCATGGTGTTGTCATTTTTAATTTATTATAACTAATATTTTTCTATTTGGATATCACCTCTTTAGGTATATCTAATTCTTTACTGAAAATTAGTATTTTAAACAAAATAAGTAAATTTTTCTATAATTATAAATATAAAAAATCCATTGGAAAGTACGAGGTTTAGGTTATGATATAATATAAGTAAAAATATCAATTAAGGAGCAAGTATGATTAGAGATTTAAAACAAAAAGATATAGATAAAGTTATGGAAATCTGGCTTGAAAGCACAATAAAAGCACACGACTTCATGCCAGAAAAATACTGGCAAGACAATTACAATGCAGTAAAAGATATATACATACCACAGTCGAAAACTTATGTTTATGAAGAGGGGGAAGAAATTAAAGGTTTTATAAGCATATTAAACGACGACTTTATAGGGGCATTATTTGTATCACTGAATGAGCAAGGAAAGGGGATTGGCTCAAAGTTAATAGAGTATGCAAATGCTAAATTTGATAATTTAAAATTAGCTGTATATAAACAAAATCAAAAATCGGTTGATTTTTATATTAAAAAGGGATTTGAAATTTTATCGGAAGAGATTAACGAAGATTCAGGTTTTGAAGAATATATTATGGTTTATAAATAGCAAAATCTTAAAAAGAGTATATATCCAGCCAAAGTAGCTAGGGATATACTCTTTTAATCTTTAATATAAAGATATTTTATTCAACTTCTTTAAGTAAATCTTCAGCAGAAATTCCATACAATTTTGCCAATGCCAATAAATTTGAAGTACTTGGGTCAGAGGCACCATTTTCCCATTTCGAAACAGCTTGTCTGCTTACACCGATTGATTCTGATACGAATTCTTGTGTCATTTTACATCTTATTCTATTTTCTTTTAATACCTCACCCAAAGATTTTCTGATTATCGCTTTTTCGTGTCTAACATCTGTTGATTTTAGATATTTTAAAAGACAGCGAACAATAAGTATAAGTAATCCTAAAAAAATTGCCAAAATAATAATGTATAATACTACACTAATTATAAATTGTACTCCTAATGCCATTTGTAAATATCTCCTTTCCTTTTTCTAATATAAATATATCAAAAATATCTAGTTACTTCTACCAACTACTGCGCAACTATCAGTTGCATTAGGGTAAAATACTCTATTTTAGGAAATTTTTGTTTCATAAAACAAAAAACTATGACACAATATAATTAATAAGTAATTTAAAAGAATATTAATATGAAAAAGGTAGTTTAAAAGTAAAAAAAATTTAATTTACAAGTAAAAGCTAGGAGGGGTATTATGATTAATTTGAGCAAGGGACAAACTATTGATTTAACAAAAAAAGAAGTTGGACTAAAACATCTAGATGTAGGTTTAGGGTGGATAACTAGAATGGATTTAGACACAATTGCATATTTATTAGATTCAAACGACAAACATATCGAAACAGTATACTTTGGAATAAAAGAAAGTAAAAATAAATCAGTTAGACTAAGTGGAGATGATTTAGTCGGTGGTGGAGCAGGGGACAACGAGGTTATATACATAGATTTGGACAAGTTAGATTCAAGGGTGCAAAAAATCGCTCTATATGCAAATATATTTAAATTCTTTGGACTTGGGAAAAAGACTTTCTCAGACGTAAAAGATGCATACATAAGAGTTGTAAACAGAGATACAGGAAAAGAGATATGCAAATATGTACTTGCTGAAAATGGGGCTGGATGTGATGCTTTCCATTTTGCCGATTTAGTCAAAAACGGCTCAGAGTGGAAGTTTGTTGCAGTTGGAAATGGATGCAATGGTTCTGTTGATAAATTGAGAAAGAAATATTTATAAAATATTGTTATGATGATTTTTATATATTGAAAGTTTTTTAGAATAAATTACTCTTTATAATGTATACATAAATAATTTTTAAATCTGCATTATTTTGGAAATGAAATTCTGCTATAATGAAAGTATAAATAGTTATAGAAAGGGGTAATAGCTATGAAAAAAAATTTAATTATCACAATAAGTAGAGAATATGGTAGCGGCGGAGGAGAAATCGGTAGAAGGTTATCTAAAGCATTAGGAATACCTTGCTATGATAAAGAATTACTTACAATAGCAGCGAAGGAAAGTGGTTATTGCCAAGAATTTTTTGAAAAATACGATGAAAAACCTATCAAAACATTGAGTTATTTTTCATACGACCAAACAATGTCATCATTACCAATAGGTCATCAACTATTCTTAAAACAATTTAACATAATCCAAGATTTAGCTGAAAAAGAGTCTTGCATATTTGTAGGTAGAGCAGCAAACTATGCATTAAGAGATAAATTCGACTCAATAGATGTTTTTATACATGCTGATTTTGAAACAAGAAGAGAAAGAGCAATTGAAGAACATGGTATTGAAGAAAAGAAAAGTGCAAAAACAGTCAAAAAGATAGATAAAGAGAGAACTTCTTTTTATAATTTCTATACAAGCATGAAGTGGGGAGATGCTAGGGACTTTGATCTTTGCATAAATACCAGCAAGATAGATATTGATGAAGCTGTTGAAATAATTTTGGCGACAGTTAAAAAACATTATGATAAATAGGATTAATATTTATAGAAATTTATAATTAAACTATAGGAATAATATTTTTCATAAAAACAACTACATTTTAGATTTTGGTATACTGAATTCTAAAATGTGGTTATTTTAGTTTTTGAATAATTTATAATTTCTAATATATTATTTTAAGCGACACAAGAAGTAGTTGTGACAACTTTTATATATTAATTTTAAAAAAGTTCCACTAAAAGATATAGCATCAGCATTTGAAATGTATAAAACTCCAGGGACAGTAAAGGGAAAATTATTAGTAGATAGTGAGGTAATAGATTAATTTTAATCTATATATGAATCCATAGTAGTACTTATTTAAAAAGATAAATTATATAAAAATAACAGAGAGGTAGATTATGATTACAACAATTATATTAAATGTATCTGTTGATAAGGTATACCATATAAATGAAACTGTAGAATCAGGCAAAGTAATAAAAGTTGCTACTTGTAATATGACAGCAGGTGGAAAAGATCTTAATGTATCGAAAGTTATAAAGATATGTGGTGAAGAAATACAAGCGACAGGATTTGTTGGAGGGCATAACGGCGAGTTAGTAAAAGAACTTCTTCAAAAAGACGAAATAAAAAGCAAATTTATAAATACAAAATCAGAGACTAGAAATTGTATAAATATCTTAGATCAAGACAATATATCTACAGAATTTTTAGAGCCTGGTCAACCAATATCAAAATATGAAAAAGAATTATTTATAAAAGAATTTGATAAAATCTTAGATAATACAAATGTAGTAACTATTTCGGGAAGTGCTCCACAAGGATTAAACAAAGACATATATAAAGTTTTGATAGATATGGCAAAAGCTAAAGACAAAAAAGTAATCTTAGATACAATATCAGCAGCTAATGCACTAACTAATTCAACAGGAAGTTTTAAACAAGAAGATGCAGAAAGTATTTACAAAGATATTGAAATAACAAAAATAAATATTGAAAACTAAATAAAAAGGTAAATAAATCCAAATTATAAAATCCTGTTTTATCAATTTTTAAAAGGGTATATAACAAATGTCGACAAATAGATATAGAAAGCTTTCTAAAAATTGATTTACAGGAGAAATAAAATGGAAGATAGAGTAGTATGTTCATGTTTAGATGTTACTTATAACACAATAAAAGAAGCAATAGAAAATGGTGCTAAAACTTTAGACGATATAAAAGATGAAACTGAAGCAGGTACTATATGTGGTATGTGTGAAGATGAAATACAAGAAATAATAGATGAATTAGTAAAATAATTTTTTATAAAAAGACTATGGAGATGAGTTATTCATCATCTATAGTCTTTATTTGATTTTAATCTCATATTTTAAAGACATTTTGCAAATAATCAATATATGAGATAAAATATAGATATGTTAAAAAAATGTTTATCTACACAATAACTGGGTATATAAATAAGAAACACAATATTACGATAAATAATATAATAAGAGCGGCGATGAAGATATATTGACATAAATTATTGAAAAACTAGGAGGTAAATTAATGAGCAATGTATTTGAAGTAAAAAAGGATATCTATTATACAGGAGTTTTGGATAAAGAACTAGAGGTATTCGATATAATAATGGAGACTGAGTTTGGAACAACTTACAATTCATATCTTATAAAAGATGAAAAAACAGTTTTAATAGATACTGTAAAATCAACTTTTAAAGATCTATTCTTTGAAAAAATAGAACAAGTAACACCAATCGAAGATATAGACTACATAGTAGTTCACCATACTGAGCCTGACCATGCGAGTAGTTTATCATATATATTAGACAGAAATCCAGATGCAGTAGTTTATTGTACTACAGCAGCTAAAAACTACTTAACTAGCCAATTAAACAGAGACTTTAAATTTAAAACAATAAAAGATGGAGAAGTTTTAAATATAGGTAAAAGAAACTTAAGATTTATAACTGCGCCAATGCTTCACTGGGCAGATACTATGTTCACTTATGTAGAAGAAGACAAAGTATTATTCACTTGTGATGCTTTTGGATGTCACTATGGTGATTTTGATGCAGAATGTGTTGCAAATAACGAAGACTATATAAAAGCATCAAAAGTTTACTATGACTGTATAGTTAAACCATTTGCACAATACGTATTAGACGGTGTAGACAAAGTTGTAGGCTTAGGTATTGATTTTGACACTATCTTAACTTCACATGGTCCAATATTATCAAAAGAACCTATGGAACAAGTAAAAAGATATGTACAGTGGTCACAAGAAGCTGTAGACGCTACTAATAAAGACAAAGTTAGTATATTCTACTTATCAGCTTATGGAAATACTAAAAAAATGGCGGAAAAAATTGCGGAAGGTGCTAAATCTGAAGGAGTAGAAGTAGGTCTTTACGATTTAGAACAATTAACTCACGAAGAAATGCACGACAAATTCTTAGAATCAAAAGTAGTTGTATTAGGTTCACCAACAATAAACAGAACAATGGTTAAACCTATGTGGGACTTATTCTCTAATGTAGACCCAATGGCTAACAGAGGAACATTAGCAGGTGTATTTGGTTCTTATGGATGGAGTGGTGAAGGTATCACAATGGCAGAAAATACATTAAAATCAATGAACTTCAAAATGCCAGTTGAAACAGTTAAGAAAAAATTCTTCCCAGATGAAGCAACTTTAGAAGCTTGTGTAGAAGCTGGTAAAGAATATGCTAAATTAATAAAATAAGACACCAATATTAATAAAATATTTAACATAAATAATACCAATATAAAAAATAGCATGTAATATATACATGCTATTTTTTTAATTCTAAGGAAATTATATATTATTTGTTTTGTGGATAATGTATAATTACCAACCTATTAATTAAAGCAACGGAATCTACGATTCGTTGGCGATATGAACGTAGTGAATTTATTATTTAAAAATTTTCACTATACCTTCATCATTTAGATATTTGAGAAGTGAAATTGTAATCGGAAGACCCAACATTCCTATAAAACCTAGAAAATGAAGCCCAATAAACATACTTATAAGTGTGACAACTGGGTGTAGTCCGACTTGTTGCCCCACTAGCTTTGGCTCTATAATATTTCTTATTATTGTCACGATTATATAAATAACAGCGACACCAATTCCTACCGTAAAATTTCCATATAGCAATGCAATTATCGCCCAGGGAATCATTATTCCACCAGTACCCAATACAGGTAAAATATCAAATATAGCTATACAAAGTGCTATAAGTATAGAGTTTGGAATTCTTAAAATTGTAAGTCCAATTGCAAGTTCTGTAAAAGTGATAGTAAGTATAAGCAAATAAGATAAAAAACATTTAAATAGGGTAGTAGTGATATATTTTTTACTTTCTTTTATAGATTCAGACGCATTTTCAGGTATTTGTCTTTTTATGAAGTTTATTATCTTTTCAAAATCGATAGTTATAAAGAATGTAACTATTATTGTGATTATAGTTTTTAGGAAGATGCTAGGTATAGCTGTTGCAAATCCTGATACATAGCTTACGACCATAGTAGAAAACTTGCTTACAAAATTACCTAAAGTACTTATCAAACTAGAAGAACTTTCTTCTAATGCTGAAATTATATTTGGATCTAATGAAAGAAACAAATTCTCGAAATGTTGGAATGTATCTTTTATATATGGTTCAAAATAAGTTGAGAAAAATTGTGGCATTGTTGTAAATAGACCTTGAATTAATATTAAAATTTTTGTACCTATTAAGATTATTATAAAAGATGCAACTGCATAAAATGCAAGGACAAATAATATAGATATAAGTGCCCTATTAAGGTGAAATGTCTTGCAACAGAATTTAATTAATGGATTTAAAATTGCAGCTATTATAAATGCAATTAAAAATGGCGTAAGTATAGGGCCTAAAAGCTTGATTATAAGTATGATTCCGCCTATAATAACGCCGAAGTAATAGAATTTTATAAGAAATTCTTTTTGTTTTTGTAGCTTCAAATCTGGTTTACTTTCCATCTTATAACCCCCAATCTATAAATGCAGATAGCATCCAGACATAGATATTTTTATATTTGTATTTTAAAATTTAGACTATCTAAATACTTATGATATTTTAATATGAATTATTATTAATTATATATGATTTGAATACTAGATTAGATTAAATATTTTTAACATAAAATTTATTTATAATTAAAAAAGATGAAGCAAAACAAAGTTTTACTCCATCTCATATAAAAAATTAGTATAATAATTTATTAATCTTAGGTTAAAATTATATAACTGCTTCTTCGTCGTCATCTCCCCAACATTCAACTTTTCCAAGACCTTTTATATTGGCAGGATTAAATGTTGGATTTTTGATTCCAGCTTTTCTTTGCATAGTATAATCATCTAAAGCTCTGAAAGCAAATTTACCAAGAAGAGTTATTGCGACTAAGTTTACTATTGCCATAAGTGCCATCATTACATCAGCTAAGTCCCAAACGATTTGGACTTTTGTAAGAGAACCAAATAAAACCATAGCGATAACAATTACTCTAAACCCAGTCATTAATGGTTTATTTTCTCCGAATATAAACTCTATATTAGATTCTCCATAATAGTAGTTTCCAACTATTGAACTGAAAGCAAATAAGAATATGCATATAGCTATAAATGTATATCCGAAAGATCCTATATGATAACTTAAAGCTTCTTGTGCAAGTTCTATACTAGTAGCACCACTAGTTACGTTAAATTGAGTGTATAGAAGTACCATAAATGCAGTACAAGTACAGATTATTATTGTATCTGTGAATACACCAAGTGTTTGGATTAAACCTTGTTTTACAGGGTGTGAAGTATCAGCAGTTGCAGCAGCATTAGGTGCACTACCCATACCAGCTTCATTAGAGAATAGACCTCTTTTTATACCAACTAATATTGTTCCTGTAAAAGTACCAACTGTAAAATCTTTAAAATTAAGTGCTTCTGAGAATATAGCTTCAAATATTTGTGGCATTAAATTTATGTTTTTGAAAACTATAAATAATGCAACTAATATATATGCAACAGCGAATACTGGAACTATAACTTCAGTTATTTTTGCTATTCTTTGAACACCACCGAATATAACAGCAGTAGTTAATGCACATAATATTATTCCCATAAGTAATTTATTTGTTCTGAAAGCTGCGTTAAATGCAACTGTCATTGTATTTGATTGAACAGCATTAAATACAAATGCGAAAGCTATAGTTATTAATATTGAGAATAGTATTGCCATCTTTTTATTTTTTAAGCCTTGTTCTATATAATAAGCTGGACCACCTCTAAAAGCATCTCCATCTTTAACTTTATATATTTGAGCTAAAGTACTTTCTATAAAACTTGATGCAGCACCTATAAGTGCAACAACCCACATCCAAAATATTGCTCCAGGACCTCCACCTACTATTGCGATTGAGATACCTGCTATATTACCAGTACCAACTCTAGATGCAGTACTTATACAAAATGCCTGGAATGAAGAAATTTTTCCTTCTTTTTTAGCATCTTTGTCCATACCATCACCTAAAAGTCTGAACATTTCTTTAAAATACCTGAATTGAACAAATTTAGTTCTTATAGTGAAGTATATTCCTAGAACTATTAGAGCAGCTACAAGAATATAAGTCCATAAAAATGTATTTGTTACATTTATGATATTACTTAAAGTCTCCATAAATTCCTCCTCAAAATAAAATATAGTAATTATAAATTTGTAATTTACCCAAAATAATAAAATATATACATTATATTCCGAAAATTAAAAATAAATTGATTGTATTTTTTTATTAATT
>OLSO01000067.1_pt1 | contig 99433 bp, 87 predicted proteins | sample 1672441 | NCBI WGS metagenome assembly OLSO01 (sample SAMEA3136686, study PRJEB25190) | human gut metagenome | biome: human gut; feature: human-associated habitat; material: faeces | place: Austria | collected 2013 | reverse complement strand
GTAAGGTTCTTCGCGTTGCTTCGAATTAAACCACATGCTCCACCGCTTGTGCGGGTCCCCGTCAATTCCTTTGAGTTTCACTCTTGCGAGCGTACTCCCCAGGCGGAGTACTTAATGCGTTAGCTGCGCCACCGAAGGGGGTAACCTCCGACAGCTAGTACTCATCGTTTACGGCGTGGACTACCAGGGTATCTAATCCTGTTTGCTCCCCACGCTTTCGTGCCTCAGTGTCAGTTACAGTCCAGAGAGCCGCCTTCGCTACTGGTGTTCCTCCTAATATCTACGCATTTCACCGCTACACTAGGAATTCCACTCTCCTCTCCTGCACTCAAGTCCTCCAGTTTCAAGAGCTTACTACGGTTGAGCCGTAGCCTTTCACTCCTGACTTAAAAGACCGCCTACGCACCCTTTACGCCCAGTAAATCCGGATAACGCTAGCCCCCTACGTATTACCGCGGCTGCTGGCACGTAGTTAGCCGGGGCTTCCTCCTCAAGTACCGTCATTATCTTCCTTGAGGACAGAGCTTTACGACCCGAAGGCCTTCATCGCTCACGCGGCGTTGCTGCATCAGGCTTTCGCCCATTGTGCAATATTCCCCACTGCTGCCTCCCGTAGGAGTTTGGACCGTGTCTCAGTTCCAATGTGGCCGATCACCCTCTCAGGTCGGCTACTGATCGTCGCCTTGGTGAGCCATTACCTCACCAACTAGCTAATCAGACGCGGGTCCATCCTGTACCGCCGGAGCTTTGATAAGAAAAACATGCGAATTTCTTATGTTATCCCGTATTAGCATACCTTTCGGTATGTTATCCGTGTGTACAGGGCAGGTTACCCACGCGTTACTCACCCGTCCGCCGCTCTTCTCCGAAGAGAATCGCTCGACTTGCATGTGTTAGGCACGCCGCCAGCGTTCATCCTGAGCCAGGATCAAACTCTCAAATAAAAGTTGTTTACCTGCTCAGACTAATCATTATCTGAAATATCTGGCTTGGTTTGTTGTTGGTTTTAATTCGTGTGAATTAAAGTTTATTAATTAACCTACTGTTTAATTTTCAAAGTTCATTTGCTTAACTTGCTTAACTTTTTAAGTTGTTTCGCTCGTTTCAGCTTCTTTAGTTTAACAAACTTAGTTTTGTTTGTCAACTCTTTTTTTAAAAACTTTTTTAGCTTTCGTCGCTCTTTCAGACTTACTCGCTTTCTAAGTTCTTGCCCTCTCTCAAGGACAAGTAATACTATACCACCATAAAATATATACGTCAACACTTTTTTTGATATTTTTTCATTTTTTTAATTCTAATGAAATTATGTATTATCTAGTCTATTGATAATACATAATTTCCAACTTATCATCAATACATATTCTTTTATAAAAAACCATATAATAAAAATAACCTTAAGATAAGGAAAGGTGATTTTTTATGTATGATTTTGAAAGTGTTAAAAACTTATATGAAGACGGATATAGATGTATCTACTATGACAATAACCAAAGTAATCCTGCTGTTTACTTAAAAAATTTTGAAAGCGAAGATTCTAAAGAAATCCAATTTGAAGATGAAGACCAATTCACACAATTTAAAGATTATCTAGATTCTTTAAATTCTCTTAGAGGATAATAAATCTTTGCATAAAAAAACTATACATATTTTAAAAAAAATATGTATAGTTTTTTATTTTTTAAATTTTAATAAAAGCGCTAAATTTCCTATTTTAATGTTGCTATCTGTTTAATAAGAGCTATTAGTTCATTTCGATCTATTTCTGTTTGTTTTCTTTTTTCTTTATATTCCTGGATGTTAACAACTTTTTTCTTAGTTTCTTTCATAAATTTCACTTCCTAATACAAATTATTAACTTATTTATAGATATTCTATACTAGATTATAATCTCCTTTATTTTTAAAAACAAATTTCCAATATTTTATCTAAAAAAGGATATATTTTTCAGAGATATGGTGTCATAAATCGAAAAATACAAAAAAATAGTATAAAATATCAATTTTTTAATATATTCTTAACTTATATTGTACTTAAAATATAAATTTAAAAGCTAGATAGAAATGTAATAAATTTATTTATTAGTTTTTATATATTCAATTGCTCTGTCTAATTGTTTCTCTTTATCCTTTTCTACTATGTCAGGCTTAATTCCTTGTTTGTTTATATAATCTCCATTTGGAGTATAGTATTGTGCTGTTGTTAATTTATATCCTGTTCCATCGTTAAATTCTTTAACGCTTTGAACAAGACCTTTACCATAACTTGTTGTACCAACTGCTATACCTGCTTTATTATCAACAATTGCTGCAGTTAATATTTCTGATGCTGATGCACTATTTTCATTTATTAAGACAACTATAGGTAAATCAACTTTATTTTTATCAGATTTATAGTATTGAGTTTCTCCTTTATTGTCTTTTGTATATACTATTGTTCCTTCTCCTAATAGATAATCAGCTATATCTACACATATATCTAATAATCCACCTGGATTATCCCTAAGGTCTATAATTAATGATTTTATATTTTTCTTTTGTAAAGAAGTTACAGCTTCTTTAAATTCTTTATATGTATTTTTATCAAATGATGTTATTTGTATATATCCAATATTATCGTCTTTTACTTCACTATGTACGCTATCGACGATTATTTCTTCTCTTTTTACTGTTACATCAAATTGTTTATCGTCTCTTTTTATAGTTAATACAACTGAAGTTCCAGCTTTGCCTTTTATTTTACTCGCTGCTAATGTAGATTCTGAGTATTTTACTTTATCTCCATCTACTTTTAAGATAATATCTCCTGCTTTAAGTCCGCTTTTTTCCGCAGGATAGTTTTTTATTACTGATTGAACAACAATGTTATCATTATCATTGCCACTCATATAAATTCCTATACCTACAAAAGAGCCTTGAGTTTGTTCTTTTAATAAATTAAATTCTTCTTTTGTATAATATTCAGAATAAGGGTCTTCTAAAGATTGTACTAACCCCTTTTCTGCACCAAGTATTAATTTATCTTCATCTACATCTTGATAGTAATCTTCTTCAACAATATTTTCTAAAGCTATCAACTTGTCATATTTTTTATATTTTTCGTATAAACTTCTAGACATAAATACCCCTTTAAATAAGAAAACTTGGACTAAAATAGTACATATTACAGTTGCTACAACTAAGCTTACAGACCCTATAATGAGCTTCTTCTTTGACATATTTCCTACATCTCCTTTTAAATAAACTATTACTATTATATGATAATCTATCCTTTTTATTACTATTTACCAAATTTGTTGATTTAAAGCAATCAACTATACTAGAATTTATAGTAAAGGATATTAATTATATCTTCAATATTATATCATATATATACAAAGGGGTAGATTTTATGAAAAAAGAATTTAGAAAAAAAGTAATTGCAGCAAGACAAGCTAAAGACAAAGACTTTATTGAAAAAAATTCAGACATAATAACAGAAAAATTACTTCAAATGGATTGTATAAAAAACGCTCAAAATATAATGCTCTATTTAGACTTTAATAATGAGGTTCAAACTGATCATCTAATTAACAAGCTTATCTCTCTTAGAAAAACTGTAACATCTCCTATAACTATTGTAAAAGATAGAGTATTAATTCCTGCACAAATTACAGATTTAGAAAATGGAATCAAGGTTGGAGCTTATAATATTAGAGAGCCAAAACCTGATGCTCCAACATTAGATGTTAAAGATTTAGACTTAGTTATTGTGCCTGCAGTTGCTTATAGCGAAGATTGTTATAGACTTGGCTATGGAGGTGGGTATTATGATAGATTTATTGAAAGATTGAGAGATGATGCAGTCACTATAGGTATTGCTTTTGAACTTCAGATTTTCCCAGAGGTACCAAAAGAACCTCATGATGCTCAACTCGACTACATAGTAACAGAAAGTAGAATATTAACTCCAAATAAGTAATCATTTATTTTTAAATTTATATAAATATTGATATATAAAAAGCACATGGGCATTATACTCATGTGCTTTATATTTTAAGTATATTATTTGCTATTATTTTGTCCTTGGAATTTCTGATTTAACTCAATCTTATCAGGTAATGATTCCATGTTTGTCTCTAAAACAACAAAAGGATATGCATCCTCTTTTTCTTTATATACAGCTTCAACTATCATAACCTGTTTTCCATCTTTATCTTGAAGATTTATTTTTTCAACATCTATACCATACTCTTCATTTTGACCCCTAGTTACTATAACATATACTTTGCCATCGATTATGGTAGCTAGTGCTCTTTCTTGGTCTATGTAATCATCCATCATATCCAGTATTTTATCTGGAATGGAATCTCTTTGAACTATAACATAGTCTACAGCTTTTATATCCTCACCAAACATTTTTGGAAGTATTATAAATCCTGCCAATATAAATATAATTAAACAAATGCCATAGACCATACCCTTCATATTGAATTTAACATCCAATTATATCACCCCCATATATTTAAAATATATGAGGCTTATATTTTTCCTATTCTAAAATTTTCAAATTAAAAAAACTGATTAATTCAAGATTTTTAATGTATCTTGCATAATCAGTTTATATTTATATTCAAAACTATGATTTATATTCTATAGCTTCTTTTACTTTTTTAATAATATTATCAGATGTTAATCCATATGCTGATATTAATTCTGATGGTGTTCCAGATTGTCCAAAAACATCAGTAACGCCTATTTTCTTTACTATAACAGGATATTCTTCCGTTACTACCTCACTTACTGCACTACCTAGTCCACCTATTGTACTATGTTCTTCAGCAGTGATAATTGCACCTGTCTTTTTCGCAGAATCAATTATTAATTCTCTATCAATCGGTTTTATTGTAGGCATATTAATTACCCTAACATCTATACCTTCTTCTTCTAATTGTTCGCTTGCTTTAATAGCTTCATTTACCATTATTCCACAAGCTATTATTGTTGCATCCGTACCATCTTTTAGTATTACACCTTTTCCTATTTTAAAGTCATAATCATTATTAAATATTGTTGGAACTGAACTTCTACCTAATCTTACATATACAGGTCCAGTATAATTTGATATTTCGAAAATCATCTTTCTAGCTTCAACACCATCTGCTGGAACTAAAACAGTCATATTAGGTATTGATCTCATTATCGAAATATCTTCTATACTTTGGTGTGATGCTCCATCTTCACCAACAGTTATCCCTGCATGTGTAGCACATATCTTTACATTTAAATTAGGATAGCAAACCGAGTTTCTTATTATTTCAAAAGCTCTCCCTGTTGCAAATACAGCAAAAGTACTTACAAAAGGTATTTTTCCAGTTGTAGATAAACCACAAGCAGCCCCTATTAAATTTTGTTCGGCTATACCCATATTAAAAAATCTCTTTGGAAACTTTTTAGCAAATTCACACGTTTTTGTCGATTTAGATAAATCTGCATCTAAAACTACTATATCATCTCTTAAATCGCCTAATTCCACTAAAACCTGTCCATAAGCCTCTCTTGTTGCAATATTATTCACGGCAAACACCTCCTAAATCCAATAAAGCTTGTTTTAATTCTGAATGACTTGGCGCATTCCCATGCCAACTAGCTTGATTCTCCATAAAAGAAACACCCTTTCCTTTTACTGTTTTTGCAATTATCATAGTTGGTTTACCTACTGTATCTTTTGCAATATCTAAAGCAGCAAATATTTGGTCATAATCATGTCCATCTATTGTTATTACATTCCATCCAAATGATTTAAATTTACCTTCTATTGGATTTACATTCATAACATCTTCTATGTTGCCGTCTATTTGAAGTCCATTATGGTCTAAAAATACAATTAGGTTGTCTAGTTTATAATGTGATGCACTCATAGCAGCTTCCCACACTATACCTTCTTGTATTTCACCATCTCCTAATAGTGCATATACATTCCATGGCGCATTATCTAGTTTTGACCCCATTGCCATACCACAAGCTACTGAAAATCCCTGACCTAAAGAACCTGTAGACATCTCAACTCCTGGCACCTTATTCATATCAGGATGTCCCTGTAACATTGCCCCAAATTTTCTAAAGCTCAATAATTCATTTTTATCAAAAAATCCTCTTTCCGCCAAAGTAGCATATAACACAGGTGCAGCATGTCCTTTAGACAAAATAAATCTATCTCTATCTTCCATTTTAGGATTTGTTGGATCTATATTCATTTCATCAAAATATAATGCCGTCAAAATTTCAACAGCTGATAAAGATCCTCCTGGATGTCCAGATTTTGCTCCATGTATCATAGTAACGATTTCTTTTCTTATGATACTCGCAATCTCATTTAATCCCTTATGGTCTCTCATGTGATTTACCTCCTAATTTTAAACTGATATCACTATATAGTACTATTATAATACTCATTCTTACTTATTATATCATTATTAAAATTATTTTTTAATCTTTATATTTTTATATATTAAAAAATTCGCTTCGCTCATGGCTCCAACGAATCAAAGATTCCGTTGCTTTAGTTAATAAGTTGGAAATTAAAAAAGACTATTGATTTTCTAATTTCAATAGTCTTTTACATATTAAACAAACCTAAACTTATTTGAAGGCTATTATCTATTTTTAACATCATGTTTTTATCTAGACAACCTATTTTTTCTCTCAGCCTCTTCTTATCTATAGTTCTAATTTGTTCTAAGAGAATAACAGAATCTTTATTTAGTCCATATTCATTGGCACTTATCTCGATATGTGTAGGCAACTTAGCTTTATTAATTTGTGATGTTATCGCCGCTACAATAACTGTAGGACTGTATTTATTTCCGATATTGTTTTGAATTATTAAAACAGGCCTCACACCTCCTTGTTCAGAACCGACAACAGGACTTAAATCTGCATAATATAGATCTCCTCGTCTTATCTCAGAGTTGAGATTACTCAACTTTTGCTATATCTCCTTTAGAGTCATTTTCTAAAGAAATCTCATCTGTCATTCCTAATTCAGCTAATGAAAGATTAATCCTTCCCATTTCTTTATAACCTTTTATCATAGTTTCTTTTAAGTTTAATTTCTTCTTTTGGGTTATATAAAATTGAAATGCAGCCTTTGCAAAATCTTCTCTATTACTATTTTCCATTTGAATAATTTTATCTACCTCTGATAAAATTCCCTCTGGCAAAGTAAATACAATTTTTTCTTTATTTTTATTGTTCACAAAACCGCCTCCTAGGAATACTATCTATTCTAATTTTACCAAATAGATACACGAATGTAAAATTGCATTTCTTACCATCCAATATACGTCTATATCCGATCTAGCTAATAGTATTCTATTCATTTTTTTATTTTTAATATTACTCCTTAAAGTTATAAAGAAACCTTTATTATAAAACCTTTTAAAGATGTATATTTTTTAAGGCATATTTAATGAAATTATATTTATATGAAGTATATAAATGAATATAATTTTTATATGCTATAAAAAATCTTCAATTTAAATATTTATAATATAGATTTTTAAACACTTTGCAATTTAAGTATTATAATCCTTTAAATTAGATTATTAGCTTAATTATATTAATGAGATTCTTATAAAATTATAGAGACCTTGTTATCTAGACTCAATTTAGAGGTTATTAATTCTTTGGTTGAAAATCGGTATAATTTACAATAAACTTTTTTTCACCTTCACTATTTAGTATTTCCATTTTTACAGGATTTTTAGTCTTTTTATCTATATACAATATTTGCTTGCTTAGACAAGAATTTTCATGTGATAAATCTCTTTCTAAAATTAACTGTTTTTCTGAAACACTCATATTTATAGAATCCTCTTGTAAAAAATCTTGCACAAAGTCACCTATAAATAAATATAGTTTATTATCTCCTACGTTTGGAAGTTCTATTACATCATCTAACTGTTTATTTTTTATAATTATTTTATCTTTATAGTACTCTGTAGTTTTACCATTTAAGTTCTTTGGTTCAATTATTTCTAGTTTATAGTATGACGGCTTTTTATAGGTATGATTCATTATGTATTTACTTTCACTTTTATTATTTATTATTGTTATTTCTGCTTTGCATGTATACGACGTCATCTTTGTTATTTTCTTTTGGAAATCTTCATATATATCTTCTTTTGTTTGTTTGCTTAAGTTTTTACATCCTACTAAGTTTATTACTGTAAATACTAATAGAAAAATTAATACTATCGTTTTTCGTTTTTTCATATAGTTAACTCCCTCCCCTTTTATATTAATATTCATGGAGGAAGTTAATTATTAATATTATTAGGACATTCTGTTAATTTCCACTTATTATTAGTGAATTTGCTACAGCATAATTTTTACTATGGGATATACTTACTTTTATTTCTTTAATGTTATATTTTATGCAAATTTCACTTAAATTATTATAAGTATTAACAATTGGTTTTCCTAATTCATCTCTTAAAATTTCTATATCTTTTAGCTTAAATCCCCTGATTCCTGTTCCGATAGCTTTACTTATTGCTTCTTTTGATGCAAAATTACCGGCAATACTTTCAAATTTAAAATTATTTTCTTTAAAATATAAAACTTCTTTTTCTGTAAAATTTCTCTCTAAAAACCTAGGATTTTTTTTAATAGCATTTTCTATTCTATCTATTTCTATAATATCTATCCCTATTCCAAATATATTCATATTTATTCTCCTTAAAATAAGTATGTTCTTCTATATATTTTTTAATACAAATTATTCTATATACTCCAAAAATTTTTTAACAGCTAATGACAAACTTTTTTTATTTCTATATGCTAGCCCTATATTTCTATAAGTAGCTACTTCTAATCGTTTTGCTGTAATTTTATATGGATTTCGTTGCAAAATTAGTCTTGGTAATATACTTATTCCCAAACCATTTTCAACCATAGACATTATCACATAATCATCTAATGTAGTAAAATGTATATCCGGTGTAATATTATACTTTTCAAATATCTCCGTAATTTCCATTTTTACTCCCTTTTCTAATAACATAAACGGATAATTTGATAATTCTTTTATTGGAAAATATTCTTTGTCAGCCAATTTATGATTTTCTGGTAAAACAACCATTAGCTCATCTTCCATTAATTCAACCCTTCTGATGTTAATTCAACACCTGATTTGCTGCGTTCAAGAAGTGATATATTCCATTCTTTTTCTAAATCACTAATCATTCTACTTATTCCAGATTGTGAATAATTAAGTATTTCTGCTGCTTTTGTAAAACTTCCATATTCAATAGTTTTAACAAAAGCCATATATTTTTGTATGTTCGTATCCATACATATTTCCCACCTTTTAAATCTGTTTTTGTAATGTTTAACATGATAAATATTCGTTTTTGTAATTTATAAACCAATGATATACTATAATTAAAGAGTTTTCAACGAAAACAAACTAATTGGTTGCGCAACCTTTTTAAATTTATAATATCTACAATTAAATAAAAAAGGCGGTGAATTCTTATACACTTTAATGCTAAGTGTATAACTAAAAATGAAAAAATCATATCTAAAATATATATCAGCATTATTTATTTTTGGTTCAAATGGAATTGTTGCAAGCTATATTCATTTAAATAGCTATGAAATAGTATTTTTAAGAACGCTAATCGCTAGTATATTTCTTTTATGTGTATTCCTGTTATCTAAACGTAAATCAGAAGTATTAGAAAATAAAAAGGATTTTTTATATTTAGTAGCTCTAGGAGTAACAACTGGAGTCTCTTGGATATTTTTATACCAAGCATATGCAGAAATTGGTGTTAGCTTAGCGACTTTAACTTATTATTGTGGTCCGATAATTATAATATTATTGTCACCTTTTGTTTTTAAAGAGAGTTTAAATATTTATAAGATATTAGGTTCTGTAGTTATTTTTATAGGAATGATTCTTACAAATGGTAACCAATGCTCAAATGCGGGTCTGTCATTTGGATTAGTCTATGGTATATTTGCAGCATTAACTTATAGTATATTAATTATATTTGCAAAACAAGTTAAAGTTGTATCTGGAATTGAATATACTTTAATACAACTTATCTCATGTTTAATTACAGTTGGTATATACTTAACAATAAAACAAGGACCTTATATTCCAAATCTTATGCAAAATATATTCCCTGTTTTATTTTTAGGAATTGTAAATACAGGCATTGGATGTTGTCTATATTTCTCAGCTATAAAAGAACTTTCTGCTGGAAGTGTTGCTATTTGTGGTTATTTAGAACCACTATCTGCATTATTATTTTCAGCACTATTATTGAGTGAGAGATTATCATTTATACAAATAATAGGTGCAATTTGTATCATTGGAGGCGCAATATTTGCAGAATCATATAAATATATAAAATTATCTAATTATCAATCAAAAGATTCATACTGTGAAATAGAGGATTCATGTGAATTATCAGCTGATAAATCAGTAAGCAAGTAAATAAAAAGGAGTTATCTTTTTAGTATTAAACTATTCTAGATAACTCCTCTTTTATTTATATTTTACTATATAGTTTCTTTTGCAGCTCCATTATCCCATGATGCTGATTCAGTTAATATAGTAGTTTTTTCTTTAGTAACAGTGATAAATCCTCCAGAAATTCTTCCTTCTTTAAATTTACCATCTTTTTTTATTCTTAATTGTCCTTCAACTAATCCTGCTACAAATGGTATATGGTCTTTTAAAATAGCTCTATCGCCTTTTGTAGTTCTCATTATTACCATTTCAACTTGATCGTTGTAAAAGATATTTTCAGGAGTTACTATTTCTAATGCAAATTGGTTTGCCATAGACTAATTCTCCTTTCCTTTCTCAACTGCTTCATCTATACTTCCTACGAATAAGAAAGCAGACTCTGGTAAATCATCATGTTTACCTTCTAATATTTCTTTGAAACCTCTTATAGTTTCTTTTACTGGAACGTATTTACCAGGTATACCTGTAAATTGTTCACCAACTGTAAATGGTTGAGATAAGAATCTTTGTATTTTTCTAGCACGAGCAACGATTAATTTATCTTCGTCACCAAGTTCATCCATACCAAGTATAGCGATTATATCTTGTAATTCTTTATATCTTTGAAGTATAGATTGTACTCCTCTGGCAACTGCATAATGCTCTTCACCTACTATATTAGGGTCAAGTACTCTTGAAGTTGATTCAAGTGGATCAACTGCTGGGTATATACCTAATGATGCTATAGATCTTGAAAGAACTGTTTTTGCATCTAAGTGAGTGAATGTTGTAGCTGGTGCTGGGTCAGTTAAGTCATCGGCAGGTACATATACTGCTTGAACTGATGTGATTGACCCTTGTTTTGTTGATGTTATTCTTTCTTGTAATGCACCCATTTCAGTAGCAAGTGTTGGTTGGTAACCAACTGCTGATGGCATACGTCCTAGAAGTGCAGAAACTTCTGAACCTGCTTGTGTGAAACGGAATATATTATCTATGAATAATAACACGTCTTGGTTTTCTTTATCTCTGAAGTATTCAGCCATAGTAAGACCACTTAATGCAACTCTCATTCTTGCCCCAGGTGGCTCATTCATTTGTCCGAATACTAGAGCTGTTTTATTTAAAACTCCAGACTCTTTCATTTCGAAGTATAAGTCATTACCTTCTCTTGTTCTTTCTCCAACACCTGAGAATACTGATATACCACCGTGTTGTTTAGCTACGTTGTTTATAAGCTCTTGTATAAGAACTGTTTTACCAACTCCGGCACCACCGAATAGACCGATTTTACCACCTTTTAAGTAAGGAGCTAATAAGTCAACTACTTTTATACCTGTTTCAAGTATTTCAGCACTACCTGCTATTTCATTAAATTCTGGTGCAGCTCTATGTATTGGATCTCTTGGAGCATCTTTTGGTGCTTCAAATCCATCAACTGGTTCACCAAGAACATTGAATATTCTTCCTAAAGTTTTATTTCCAACAGGAACCGCTATTGGTTTACCTGTATCTATAACTTCCATACCTCTAACTAGTCCGTCAGTAGCACTCATCGCTATACATCTAACTGTATCATCACCGATATGTTGTGCAACTTCAGCAACTATTTCTTGATCCCCTAACTTTATAACTAATGCGTTTAATAAGTTAGGTAGGCTTTGTTCATTTTCAAATTTAACATCTAGTACAACACCTACGATTGATACTATTTTACCTACGTTGGCCATTTCCTAACCTCCTTATTTTAGAGCTTCAACTCCACCTACGATTTCTGTTATTTCTTGAGTAACCGCACTTTGTCTTGCTCTATTGTAACTTAATTCTAGAGTAGAAAGCATTTCATCTGCATTGTCTGAAGCCGACTTCATAGCATTTCTTCTTGCTGATTGTTCTGATGCAAAAGATTCTATTACACCATCATAAACTACACCTGATACATATTTAGGTATTAGGTAGCTTAAAACTGCTTCTGGTGATGGTAAATATTGAACCCTAGCTCTACTTCCTGAATTATCTTTTGATTTTCCTTCTTCTTTATCGAAAGCTAATGGTAAAACCTTCATTAATTTAGGAGTTTGAGTTAGAGGTGATATAAACTCTGTATAACAGATATATAATTCATCTATCTCACCTTTTTTATATAAATCCATTGCTTGATTAGCAAGTGCTAATGTGCTATCATAATCACATTTTTCAACACTTTCTTCAGCGGCTAATATATCATAGCCTCTTTTTTGGAAAAATTCCGTTGCTTTCTTACCTACTGTCATAACTTTTTCTTGTTTTCCATCCATATGAGCAGTTGTAAGTTTGAATATATTTGAGTTATATCCTCCAGCTAGACCTCTATCTCCAGCTATTACGATATAACATTTATTTTTTACTTCTCTTTGTTTTAAGAATGGGTCTCTAACACCTCTTGTGTTAGAAGCTATATCTTTAACCGTTTCATACATTGTATTAAAGTATGGTCTACTAGCTAAAGCTCTATCCTTAGCTTTTCTCATTTTTGATGAAGAAACTAATTCCATAGCTTTTGTAACTTGTTTTGTACTTTGAACACTGCCTATACGGTTTTTAATCTCTTTAATTCCAGCGCCTGCCAATTAGTTTACCTCCTTTTTAAAAAGGATTCTTAAGCTTCAACAACAAATGTCTTTTTGAATTCATTTATTGCTGCAGTTAAATCAGTTGTGAAATCCTTATTTGCTAGTATTTTTTCACTTAATTCAGGATAATTTGCATCTACGAATTTAAATAATTCAGATTCAAATCTAGATAATTCACTAACTGGGATATCATCTACAAATCCATTTGTAACAGCAAATATTATCATAACTTGGTTACTAACATGAAGAGGTGCATTTTCGCCTTGTTTTAATACTTCAACGATTCTTTCACCTTGAGCAAGTCTTCTCTTAGTATCAGCATCTAAGTCAGAACCGAATTGAGAGAATGATGCAAGCTCTCTATATTGAGAGTAAGCAAGTTTTAATGTACCTGAAACTTTTTTCATTGATTTTATTTGTGCACTACCACCAACTCTTGATACTGATATACCAGGGTCAACTGCTGGTCTTACACCTGAGTAGAATAATTCTGGTTGTAAGTATATTTGTCCGTCAGTGATTGATATAACGTTTGTTGGTATATATGCAGAAACGTCACCTGCTTGAGTTTCTATTATTGGTAAAGCAGTCATTGATCCTCCGCCTAATTCGTCAGATAATTTAGCTGCTCTTTCTAATAATCTTGAATGTAGATAGAAAACATCCCCTGGGTATGCTTCACGGCCTGGTGGTCTTCTAAGTAATAATGACATTTCTCTGTACGCAACTGCTTGTTTACTTAAATCATCATATATTATTAGAACGTGTTTTCCATTGTACATGAATTCTTCACCCATTGCAGCTCCTGCATATGGTGCTAAGTATTGAAGTGGTGCAGATTCTGAAGCTGTTGCAGAAACAACTATTGTGTAATCCATTGCTCCACCATTTTCTAATCTAGTAACTAATTGTGCTACTGTTGAACGTTTTTGTCCTATTGCAACATATATACATATAACATCTTTACCTTTTTGGTTTAGTATAGTATCTATTGCTATAGAAGTTTTACCAGTTTGTCTATCTCCGATTATAAGCTCCCTTTGACCTCTACCGATTGGTATCATTGAGTCAATTGATTTTATACCTGTTTGTAATGGTTCAAAAACTGATTTTCTTGCCATTATACCAGGTGCTGGAGTTTCAACTGGTCTAGTTTTGTTAGTGTTTATAGGTCCTTTACCATCTATAGGTAAACCAAGTGGACTTACAACTCTACCTATCATAGCTTCACCAACTGGAACTTCTACTATTCTTCCAGTTCTTTTTACTATGTCTCCTTCTTTGATTCCGCTGTCATCACCGAATAAAACGGCCCCAACAACATCTTCTTCTAAGTTAAGTGCCATCCCAAATACTTCACCTGGGAACTCAAGTAATTCACTTGACATAACATTTTCTAATCCATAGACTGTAGCTATACCATCCCCAACTTTTAGGACACTTCCTGTATCTGTTAATTCTATTTTATTATCATAGTTCTTTATTTGTTGTTTAATTATAGAACTGATTTCTTCAGGTCTTAAGTTCATGGGTTCACCGCCCTCCTACTAAATTACTTGTGAAAGTTGATTTTTTAATCCATTTAAACGAGTTCTTATTGTTCCGTCTATTTCCGTATTACCAAGTCTTACTAAAACTCCACCTAATACATTCTTATCAACTTTATTTTCTAAAGTAACATTTTTATTATATTTTTTAGAAAGCTCTGTCTCAAGCTCTTTGATTTTCTCGTTATCCATTTGAACTGCACTGATTACATATCCTTCTAAGATATTGTTCTTTTCATTTAACAGTCCTTTATATGTTGCCTCTATTGCACTTATAGATGTGATTCTACCTTTTTCAATTAATATTTTTAAAAAGTTTTTTAAATCATTGTCTATTTTTCCAGCAAATAAAGTATCAATTAATTGGATTTTTTCCTTTTTTGATACTAATGGAGACTTCATAACATTGTTTAATTCGTTATTTGTAGTTATTAGAGAAGATACTTCTTTTAGTTCATTATATAGGTTATCAGTTTTATTTTCTTCTTCACCTATTTGAAATAGAGCTTCAGCGTATCTGTTAGCTATTACATCTATCATTCAGCTTCCCCTACCTCTTTTATAAATTTTTCGATTAAATCTTCATGTTTAGATTTATCTATATCTTCTTCTAATACTTTTGATGCTGCTAGTATAGCTATATCTGATATATCATTTCTGATTTCAGCAATAGCTTGTTCTTTTTCTTGAGCAATTTCTTTTGTTGCTTTTGATTTTAATGAAGATGCTTCAGCTTGTGCATCTGCGATTATTTGGTTAGATTTTTGTTCAGCTCTAGCAGTAGCTTGTTTTATTATCTCTTTACCTTCTTCTTTCGCTAAGCTAACTTTTTCTTCATATTCTTTTCTTAAAGCTATACCTTCATTCTTAGCTTTTGCCCCAGCAGCTAAATCATCTTGAATCATATTTTCTCTTTGTTCAATTATGTTTAGAACTGGCTTGAATAATACTTTTTTCAATACTAAGAATAGTATAACTGTATTTATAATCTGGAATAATAATTCCCATGATATGGTTACAACCGGTTTAAAATCCATAACTATTCCTCCTCTTGACAAATCCTAAAACTTACATTTAGGAGATGACCAAACACCTCCCAATTGTAAATTTGAAAATATTTTTATTTGATTTTTTATACCCATGGATTTGCGAATAAAAGGATTATAGATATAACTAGACCATATATACCTGTAGATTCTGCAACTGCAGCCCCAAGTAACATTGTAGAGATTATATCTCCTTTAGCTTCTGGTTGGTTCCCAACTGCTTCTGCACCTTTCCCAGCTGCGTATCCTTGTCCTATACCTGAACCTATACCTGAGCAAACCGCTATTCCTGCTCCTATAGCAGATCCTAATACCATTAATGCTTGTTCCATAATAAATTCCTCCTTGAAAGATATAATTTTATTTTCTTTTTGTTTTTATTTTTTGTTTTAAATTTTAAAATTTTAAATTTAGCTTACTACTCTGTTGCATTTGAAATAAATACCATTGTTAACATTACAAATATAAAGGCTTGTAGACAACCTGAGAACAAGTCAAAATATAGATGTAAAGGCACTGGTATTACTAATTGTAAGAATGGAATTGATACACCAGGTATTAGTGTTGATATAAATGCTAATAACTGATAAAGAAGTCCCATAATTACAGTACCACCTAATATATTACCGAATGGACGGAATGTAAGTGATATTGGAGTTGCTATCTCACTGACTATATTTAAAGGTAATAAGAATGGAACTGGTTCTAACAGACCTTTCCAATATGCAAGTCCTTTTGACTTCATACCTTCGAAATAAATTAAAAATACAGTAAGTAATGCCCATCCAAGTGTTGTGTCGACGTCTGTTGTCGGAGATTTAAATCCAACTAGTCCAATTAAGTTCGAGCATACGAAGAATAAAAATAATGATCCTATATAGTAGAACATATTAGGCATTTTCTTAAATATATCTTTACCCATATTGCTCTCAACTAAATTTTTAAGCGTAACAACTGCATATTCCAACATAATTTGTACTTTACTAGTTGGGATTAACTTTAAATTTCTAGTTAGGAAATATGATGCTATTATTAAGAACGCCATGATTATCCAGCTCGTAACTACAGTCTCACTTATACGGAAACCATTTGAAAATGTAATAATCCATTGTGCGTATTTCACAACCTATACCTCCTTTCTCTTAAATTTTGAAACTATAAATGTTTTTATAAATATAACAACTTGAGTACTTATTAATCCTATTGCAGTACCTATTATATGTAAATTAGGATTCTTAATAGATACAATAAGTGCCGCAGCGGTTATTGTAAGCCTTATCATATATCTAACGCCAGTATATGCTTGTGCCTTTCCTGGTGGTAGATTTACTGCTTTTTCTAATGTCAGCGCTAACAGCCTAAAGTTTAAAACAGCTATAATGCTCCCAAATATTATTCCCATAAGCATAGGAATACTAAATTGTGATATTACCATTAATAAGATAACAGCCACAACATCAAATATAGGAACTCCAGCTGTAACAGCTTTGACCTCTTTTGCTACTTTGACATCCATCTAATCACTTCCCTTTTGTGTATTTGCGAAGATATCTATATACAGAGTTAAATCCACTTGCAACTCCCAATACTAAAAATATAATTGTAAATATTGGCTTAGTATTTAGTTTGGAATCTATGAATTTTCCTACAAAGAAACATCCAAATATACAAACTAATACGATTATTCCAAGCTGACTTATCAAAGATAGCATTTCTGCTGCTATGCTAAATACACTTCTGTTTTTCATGATATAAACACACCTTTTTAATTTATTAAAATATAGCTACAATTCACATATTTACTACATAACTATGCTTTTAAATTGATAAATAAATTTAATTAAAATTATTTATTTATTTTATCATACTATTAAAATTTTTCAAATATTTTCTATGAATTTCGCTAATTTTATTCATTATTTTTCCATTTTATAGACACATTTCGCTAATGTGTCTATTTTCTATTGTGCGCAATTATGTATACAAAATATTCAGCCAATTTCCAATTTTGAAGGACCTATATTTCTATAGATCCCCCTTATTATTTTGTTCCGAATATTCTATCTCCTGCGTCACCTAATCCTGGCACTATATATCCATGATCATTTAACTTTTCATCAATTGATGCAACATATATATCTACATCATCATGATATTTTTGTACTTCTGCTATACCTTCTGGAGCTGCAACTAAATTAACTAATTTTATGTTTTTTGCTCCCCTTTCTTTTAATACGTCTATAGCAGCTATAGCAGAACCACCTGTTGCAAGCATTGGGTCTACAACTATCATTTCTCTTTCTTCTATATCTTGTGGTAATTTACAGTAGTATTCAACTGGTTTTAAAGTTTCTGGATCTCTATATAGTCCAACGTGACCTACTCTTGCAGATGGCACTAATGTTACGAATCCTTCTACCATTCCTAAACCAGCTCTTAATATAGGTACTATTCCTAATTTTTTACCTGATATAACTTTAGATTTTGTTTTTACGATAGGTGTTTCTATTTCTGTGTCTTCTAACGGTAAATTTCTTGTTACCTCATAACCCATTAACATCGATATCTCTGTTAATAACTGTCTAAAATCTTTTGATCCTGTTGTCGTCTTTCTCATAAGAGTTAACTTATGTTGTATTAATGGATGATCTGTAACTATTACTTTGCTCATCATTTACCTCCTAGATTATTGTATTTTAATTATATTTTTAGCTTGTTCTATTTCTTATAATTCCTATAAGTTTATTATTTATTATATTTCTTTTCTATGTCACCAAGTAAATCTACTCTTCTTTGGTGTCTGTCACCTTCAAATTCTGTATTTATCCATGCCTCAACTATCTCTAAAGCCAAACCTTTGCCTAATACCCTTTCACCTAAAGATAGCATATTAGCATTATTATGAGCTTTTGACATTTTTGCAGAGAATGTATCTGATACTACTGCGCATCTTATTCCTGGAACTTTATTTGCTGCTAGTGATATTCCTATCCCCGTTCCACAACATAATATTCCATAATCAACATCTTTTGCTACAACTGCCTCTGCAACTTTTTGTCCATAGATAGGATAATCTACAGATTCTTCAGCATTATTTGTACCATAATCTACACATTCTACTCCCTTAGATTCTAAATATTGCTTGATTTCTAATTTTAAATTGTAACCGCCATGGTCGCATCCTAAACCTATTTTCATTTTATAATACTCCTATATATATTTTAAAATGATTGATTATTTTTTAACTATTACATTATAATAGTACAATCATTTTTTGTAAACCACCATATATTTTTTTAGATTTCTAATTTATATTATGAATTTTTAACATTTACCTATTATAAAGTATGTATTATTTGCTCTCCCTGTTTGAATTTTTTGCTCTAATTTATTGTATTTTTTTTAACCAAATTTATAATTATTGCTTATTAATTCATTTAGGAAAACCATTCCAAGGTAATAATAACTTAAATTTATATATAATTTCAATAAAATTAAATTATTATCAAGCGTTTATAATCTTATATCCGGCAGACTTTAAAAGCCTGTTCATTATTGCACATCCTATACCCTCATTTGTAAACGATTCAGAGTATATTATATCACATTTTTCCTTATCTGCTTGTATTAATGCATCAAATAGATTTGAAGCTACATCATCTAAAGTTTCTCCTAGACATATAGTTTTTCCTATATAGCGTTTTTCGTTAGATTTTAGACATATAATACATGTTTTTAAATTTTTAGCATTATTTTCTTCTGTTAATCTATTTATTTTATCAATAACCTTCGATTGTTCACCATCTACTATGTATACATCTGCATTTGGTGAATAGTGTGTATATTTCATTCCAGGTGCCTTAGCTTTGATATTATCTTCTTTTTTTGCTAATGCTGGGTCTAATTGAACGTTTCCTAATTCTTTTTCTAGTTGTTCTTTTGTAATACTTCCTGGTCTTAAAATTGTTGGAATATCACCAGTCAAATCTAAAACTGTTGATTCTAATCCATATACACAGTCATTTCCCATTATTATACCACTCACTCTATGATTCATCTGTTCATAAACATGGACTCCTCTTGTTGGTGATGGTCTACCAGATATATTTGCTGATGGAGCTGCAATTGGAAGATTTGCTTCATTTATAAGCGCACTTGCTATTTTGTTTGAAGGCATTCTAATTGCAACTGTATCTAAACCACCACTTGTTCTTTCAGGAATTATATCCTTTTTCTTTAAGATGATAGTTATAGGTCCTGGCCAAAATTTATCCATTACAATTTCAGCTTGTTCAGGCACATCACAAACTAGATTATATATTTGTTTTTTGTCCCCAATATGTACGATTAATGGATTATCGCTCGGTCTACCTTTAGCTTCATAAATTTTGCTAACTGCATCCTCATCTAAAGCATTGGCTCCTAATCCATAAACTGTTTCTGTTGGAAATATTACCGTTTTACCAGCCTTCAAAATTTCTGCTTGTTTTTTTATTTGTTCCATGTCTATATTGTCTACGTCAATTTTACTAATCAATGTATCCATTTTATTCCACCTCTTTTAATTTAGATGCAATATACAATTATTGTTCCTATTAAAAATCCTATTATGCAAAAAAGATTTGTAGTTCTTGGCAATATTTCTTCAAGAACAACATACAACATAGTTCCTGCTGCAATTGATAAAAATACACCAATTAGGTAATTAAAGTTTCCTGCAAAATATACACCTAGAAAACTTCCAATTCCCATAGGAATTCCTGCTATAACTGTATATAGTATTATCTTACTTGTCTTCATTTTAGTTCCTGCCAGGGTAAGTGCAGTAGCAAGTCCTTCTGGAACGTTATGTATACCTATTACTAAAGCTAGTGTCCATCCTAAAGTTTCTGCTGATACAAAAGATGAACCAATAGCTAACCCTTCTGGCAAATTATGTAGTAAAATACTTATAAATATAAGGTATCCAGCTTGTTTATCTTTAGACATATGTAAATTTTCTTTTATAAGCATTGTTATAATTACACCTAATAAAGTTGCAATTACTGTTATCCAGATACCCTTTTGGTCTATTGCTTCTTTCATTAAGTCAAACACTACAACTGCTAACATTATGCCACCTGATAAACCCATAAAAAAATCTATGTACTTATCTACCTTTTTTTTAAAGATTCCAGATAAAACCCCGCCTAAACCAGTTCCTAATACGCCTGCCATTAAACCAATTAAAGTAATTTTTAAAATCATCTTTGTCCTCTCCTCAAAATTTAATTTATTTAATTATATGAGGCCAAAATATTTAAAATTAATATTTGGGAGAGTTAATATTTAGTATAAGGTTTTAGAAAGTCATTTTATTATAGTTTTTATAAAAAAGCCAAATGATATTCTTAAATCATTTGGCTCATTATACTTATTATATAGCTGACATTTTTTTAGTTTGATCTTCTGTTATAAGTGAATCTATCATTTCATCTAAGTCTCCATCTAAGAAAGAGTCTAATTTATATAATGTTAGATTTATTCTATGGTCACTTACTCTACCTTGTGGGAAGTTGTAAGTTCTTATTCTTTCAGATCTGTCACCAGTACCAACTTGGCTTCGTCTTTCAGCTGCTATATCATCATGTTGTTCAGCCAATGCTTTATCATATAATCTAGCTTTTAATACTTTCATAGCCTTTTCTTTATTTTTTAACTGTGATTTCTCATCTTGGCAAGAAACTACTTCTCCTGTTGGTATATGTGTAATTCTTACTGCTGAGTCAGTTGTATTTACACATTGTCCACCATTACCAGATGCTCTGAACACGTCTATTCTTAAGTCATTTGGATTGATTTCTACTTCTACATCTTCTACCTCTGGTAAAACTGCAACTGTTGCTGTTGAAGTATGGATTCTTCCGCCTGATTCAGTTGATGGTATTCTTTGTACTCTGTGAACTCCTGATTCGTATTTAAGTCTTGAATAAGCACCTTTCCCTTTTATCATGAAAGAAACTTCTTTATATCCACCTACTCCTGTATCACTTGCACTTAGAAGTTCTGTTTTCCATCTTCTTCTTTCTGCATATCTTGAATACATTCTGAATAAGTCTCCAGCGAATAAAGCAGCTTCATCTCCACCTGCTCCACCTCTGATTTCAACTATAACGTTCTTTTCATCATTAGGGTCTTTTGGTAATAATAATATTTTTAGTTCATCTTCTATTGGTTCTACTCTAGATTCTAAATCAGATAATTCCATTTTAGCTAATTCTCTTAATTCTTCATCAGATTCTTCTTCTAGTATTTCTTTTGATTCTTTTATATTGTCTACAACTTCTTTGTATTCTCTATATTTCATTACGATTGGCTCTAAATCAGCATGTTCTTTCATGTATTTTTGCCATGTTTTTTGATCATTGATAACTTCTATATCACTGATTTTTTCTGTAAGTTCTTTGTATTTATCTTCTAATACTTGCAGCTTATTTAACATCTTTTCACCTTCCTAATTATTATAAAATCCTATTACTACTCTTTCGAATCCTTGTAAATCGCATTTAGTATATATACCTTCAAAGCCATTTTCTTGCATAATTTGACTTACGTCTTGTGCTTGGTCATGGCCCACTTCGTATGCTAAAATTCCTTTATTTTTAAGAAAAGCCTTAGATTCCTTTGTAATTTTTCTATAAAAATCAAGTCCATCTTCTCCACCTTCTAGCGCATTATAAGGTTCGAAATCTTTTACTTGTCTATCTAATCCGTCTATATCTGCTTTTCTGATATATGGTGGATTAGATACGATTAAATCAAATTTTTCTTCTTTTGGTACATTTGAAAATACGTCTGATTTAATAAAATCTATTCGTTCATCTACATTATTAGAAATCGCATTTTTTGATGCTATCTCTAAAGCAATATCAGAAATGTCTGCTGATATTACATGTGATTTATCTAAATATTTTGCTAGGCTTATCGTGATTGCTCCTGAACCTGTACCTATATCCAAAATATTCAATCCTGTTCTATTATTGCATATATTTATTATTTCTTCCACTAATGTTTCAGTATCCGGCCTAGGAATTAATACACCTTCTTGTACAAAAAAGTCTAATCCCATAAACTCTCTATTACCTATAATATAAGCAATCGGTCTTTCATTCAATCTTTCTTTTATCATTTCTAGAAAATATTTTTCTTGTTCTTCAGTTAATTGTTTATCTAAGTACATTCTTATATACATAGAATCAACATCTCCTAAAGCCTTTTTTAGAAGCATTTCTACATCTAATCTAGGTGTATCACTTATATTTTCTAGTTCTTTAGAATATTGTATAAGTATTTCTTTAATAGTCATAAACTACCTCTTATTTTTCATTTAATGCTGCTTTAAGCGCTGCTAAAGCAACTTCTAATTGTTCGTCATCTGGTTCTTTCGTTGTTATTTTTTGCATCATCATTCCCGGATATGCAACAATTTTACTCAAAATATTATTATATTTACCAAGAAACTTGATTATTTCATAAGCTATGCCAGCTACTACTGGAATGCATACAATCCTTATTGTTACTCTTAGTAATGGATTTGGCCATCCAAAAAACGAAAACAATATAATTGATGTAAACATAACTATAAATAAAAAGTTAGTTCCACATCTAGGATGCAATCTGCCGAATTTTCGTGCATTCTCTACAGTTAACTCTAAGTCATTTTCATAACAATAAATTGATTTGTGTTCCGCTCCATGATATTGAAATAACCTTTTGATATCGGAATTTAAAGAGACTAACGCCATATATAGTATTAATATTGCAATTCTAATTGCGCCTTCAATTAAATTAAGTAGTATATGGTTATTTATTATTCTTGCAAATAATCCCCCTAGAAAAGTAGGTATTAACACAAAAATTCCAATAGAAAGTAATATTGATATTATTAAAGATACTGCAATAATTGCATCATTAGCTTTATCTTTAAATACCTTTTTAAGAAATTTATCTATAGCATCTTCCTCTTCTTCATCATCTAAGAAGAAAGATGATGAGAAGTTTAAACTATTCATTCCGCTGATCATTGTATCTATTAAGATAAAACCTCCTCTTAAGAATGGGATTTTATCTATTTTTTTATCTTTTACCCAGCTTTTGATTCTTTCTTTTTTTACTTCTATTTCCCCATCAGATTTTCTAACTGCAATGGCCCTATAATCTTGTGATTGCATCATCACACCTTCTATTACAGCCTGGCCTCCAACTTTCACTAATTTGTCTTTATTCATAATTCTCTCCTTAACCTAAGATTAAGTTAACATATTAATTTTACACAACTACTATTATATCAAATTTATAATATTAAAAAAGGGCATGTTAGAAAATAAAAAATCTTTTATTTTGTACATCCCTTGTGCTTATTAGAATTATCTTAAAATAAATTTCCTATGCATAATAAAATAGAGGTTGGAAAAACCAACCCCTGTTTTTTATGAATATTATTCCATGTTGAATCTTTTTTTGAATTTGTCGATTCTTCCACCTTTTTCTATATTCTTTTGTTTTCCAGTATAGAAAGGATGGCATTCAGAACAAATCTCAACTCTTATTTCGTCCTTAGTTGAACCAGCCATGAAAGTATTTCCACAAGCACAACGTACTTCTACTTCATTGTATTTTGGTTGTATATCTTTTTGCATCATTGTCACCTCTTTTTTCTTTTATATTTTAAAATTAATTATACTAATTTTTTTACTTCTTCAATATCAACTATCACATTATATCATATGTTTTTGAAGGGTTCAAGCATTTTTCATACTCTTTACTTTTTATTATTAGTTATTTTACTTTTTATTTCCAATTTTATTTATTACAAAATTTGTTAAATTCCATTTATATTATTTATAAACTCTTCATTAGTTTTTGTTCTTTTTAATGCCTCTAATATATTATCTGTTACTTCTAAGATAGAACTGTTACTCATTTCTTTTCTTAATTTCCATAAAGCAGCCTTTTCTTTGTCTGATAATAATAAATCTTCTCTTCTTGTTCCAGATTTATAAATATCAACTGCAGGGAATATTCTCTTTTCAGCTAATTTTCTGTCTAGATTTAATTCCATATTACCTGTTCCTTTGAATTCCTCAAATATAACATCATCCATTCTTGAACCAGTTTCAACTAGTGCAGTTGCAAGGATTGTAAGTGAGCCACCTTGTCTTATATTTCTAGCTGCACCAAAGAATTTTTTAGGTCCATGTAATGCTCCTGGATCTAAACCTCCAGATAAAGTTCTTCCTGTTGGTGAAATAGTTAAGTTATACGCCCTAGCTAATCTAGTTATACTGTCTAATAAGATAACTACATCTTTTCCATGTTCAACAAGTCTTTGAGCTCTATTTAAAACCATTTCAGCTACCTTTACATGGTGGCTTGATACTTGGTCAAATGTTGAATATATAACATCTGCATTGATAGACTCTTTCATATCTGTAACTTCTTCAGGTCTTTCATCAATTAATAGTACTATTAATTCTACATCTGGATAATTTTTAACTATACTGTTTGCGACACTTTTTAAAAGAATTGTTTTACCTGCTTTTGGGGGTGCAACAATTAATCCTCTTTGTCCTTTTCCTATTGGTGATATTAAATCGATTAATCTTGTAGATATTTCATTTGGTTGTTTCTCTAAAGTTAATCTTTCTTGTGGGTATATAGGAGTTAATGTTTCAAAGGCTTTTCTTTGTATTGCTGTTTCAGGGTCTTCATCATTTATTTTTTGAACAAATAAAAGTGCTCTAAATTTTTCACCTGTTTTTGGATGTCTTGTTATACCTCTTATTTTATCCCCTGTTTTCATATTGAATCTTCTTATTTGGGATGGTGATACATATACATCGTTTTCTGTTGATAAATAATTTGAACCTCTTAAGAAACCAAATCCATCTGGTAATATTTCTAATACACCTACTACTTCATCTTCTTTAGAAGTATTAAACTCATTAATTATTTTAGATTCTTCTACTACTTTTGGTGTATAATTTCCCTTTATATTGTTACTTTTTTGAATTTTTAAATCATTATTAGAAAGCTTATTCTCATTATTATTTAACTGTTTATTATCATTTTTTTGAAATTTATTATAATTTCTTTGTGTATTTATATTTTGTTGAGTATTATTCTTATTATTGTAATTTCTATTATCGTATTTATTATTTTTATTATTTTCAGATTTAAATGCTGGTTGTTTTGTATTTTCTAAATTTGCACTATTATAATCATCTATTTGAGTATTTTTCTCTTCCTTTTTCACATTGTATTTTTTAGCCGTATCTTCAATGTTTTGTACTTTTTTATTATTTTGTTTTAATTCGTCCGAGTCACTATTGCTTGATTTGTTAGCATTTTCATTTATTTTATCAATCAGTTCAGCTTTTTTATACTTAGTAACTGATTTGATATTTAGCTCTTTAGCTATTTCTCTTAATTGAGCTAGTGTTTGATTATTTAAATCATTTAGATTGATATTTTCTGTATTCAAAAAACTAGACCTCCTTGCTCTCAATTTTTAATAGTTTCATTGGAAATAAACGGCATGAAAAAGAGAAGTTGTTTTTACTATAAGTTCGAACATAATAACAACTTAATAATAGCATTATTTTTGTATTATGGTCAATAAATAAAATAAAATACATATTTATAGCCTTTATTTTACATTTTAATTCATTAGTAACTTTTATCTTATAATTATTTATAAATTAAAAATAATCTATCGTAGTATAAATACAATAGATTATTTTATATATCTTTATTCTCTTATTCCATATTATATTTTTTCATTAAATCCACTAATATTTCATTTTTATCTAGATTATGTATAGCATTAACAAATCTTATAGTTCCTGTTTTTCCTCTCATAACTACAGATTCTGTTTTTGCCTTATTTCCGCCCATATTAACAACACCTTTTAATAAGTTTCCTTCTGTTATTCCTGTAGCAGCGAAGAATAAGTCATCACCTTTTGCTAAATCATCTATTGTTAATATCTTTTCGATATCTTCATCTGAATATCCCATCTCATGACATCTTTCTCTTTCTTGATCACTTAATGGATATATTTGAGCTTGCATATCTCCACCCATGCATTTTATTGCTGCTGCTGTTATTACGCCTTCTGGTCCTCCACCGATTCCCATAAGCATGTCAACTCCTGTTTCTTCAAAACAAGTTGCTATACCAGCTGCTATATCTCCAGCATCAAACATTCTTATTTTACATCCTAATTTTCTTGCAACTTCAAATATATAATTATGTCTTTCTCTATCTTGAGCCATAATTGTCATTTGAGTAGTTTTCTTTCCTAATGCTTTTGAAACATTTATTATATTTTCTTCCACACTTTTATTTAAATCTATAGCACCTTTTGCTTTTGGTCCTACAACTATTTTTTTCATATATGTATCGGGTGCATTTAATAGAGAACCTTTTTTCCCCATAGCTATTACCGCTATTGCATTTGGAAGGCCTTTCGCTATTAATTCAGTACCGTCAAGAGGGTCAACTGCTATATCGACTTCCATAGCTCCATCTTCTTGACTACCTACTTTTTCACCTATATATAACATTGGGGCTTCATCAATTTCCCCTTCCCCAATTACAACTTCACCTTTAATTTTTACTGATTCAAAGGCTCTTCTCATAGCTTCTACTGCAGCTCCATCAGCTCCATTTTTATCTCCTCTTCCCATAAATTGTGATGAAACTAATGCTGCAGCCTCTGTAACTCTTACAAGCTCTAACGCTAAATTTCTATCCATAATTCTCTCCTTTTTATAATTTTAATTTATATCATTCTAATTAATTTAAATTATATGTATTTTTTTAACTTTTTTATTTATTATTACCACTAATATTATACCTTATATTCATTTAATGTCTACTATTTAATTCCAATAAACATAATTTTATTAATATATTCAAAATCATAGATAATTAAAATCAAAAAAAAAATGTAGGAAAACAAATAAAAATTTATCTTCCTACATTTTTTTATAAATACCATGAAATAACACTTATTAACGTAGTTAAACTAGTTACAAGTAATACTACAGCTATTCCAATAGCTAGAATTTTGTTCATCTTAGCTTGTCTACTTTTAGCCAACTTTATTCCCTCTTTCTATTTTTCAGTATTGTCATCTTCAGAAGTTAATTCTGCAGATAATGCTACTTCTTTCTCAACAGTTCTTTCACTACATACTTTTTTTAAGTATTCCATAAATGGACCTTGAAGTTCTGGTTTCTTTAAAGCAAAGTCAACTGTTGCCTCTAAAAATCCTAATTTATCTCCAACGTCGTATCTTCTTCCTTCAAATTCATATGCATACATTGCTTCTTTTTTAGATAAAGTTTTTAATGCATCTGTTAATTGAACTTCTCCACCTTTTCCTGGTTTTTGATTTTCAAGAATCTCAAAGATTTCAGGTGTTATTATATATCTTCCTAATATGGCGATATTCGAAGGTTGTTTGCCTGGTTCTGGTTTTTCCACTAGATCCTTAACTTTGTAAACACTATCTTCTATATATTTAGCATTTATTATTCCATATTTATTAGCATCTTCTGGTGCAACAGATTGAACACCTAATATAGTTGTTCTGTATTCTTCATATGCTGACATTAATTGTTTTAGGCAAGGTACATCATTATCAACAATATCATCACCTAACATAACAGCAAATGGTTCATCTCCTATAAAGCTTCTTGCACAATAAATTGCATCACCTAATCCTTTAGGTTCTTTTTGTCTTATATAGTATATATTAACCATTTTTGTTATATTTCTTACAATTTCTAATAATTCAGTTTTTCCTTTTTGCTCTAATTCTAATTCTAGTTCAACTGATTTATCAAAATGATCTTCTATAGATTTTTTATTTTTTCCTGTAATTATAAGAATTTCTTCTATTCCCGATTCAACAGCTTCTTCTATTATATATTGTAATGTTGGTTTATCCACTATTGGTAACATTTCTTTTGGTTGAGCCTTTGTTGCTGGTAAAAATCTAGTACCCAATCCTGCAGCTGGTATAACAGCTTTTCTTATTTTCTTTTGCATATAAATCCTCCCTCCAAAATGCATTGTTATACAAAAATATATCCTAAATTAATTATTAAATAAACTATCATATTTACATATTATTCTACATTATTAATATATTTTTGTCACTTTAATTATTAGTTAACTTCTCTAGCTCAACTAATAATTTATTGAATTTATCTATGCTTACTTGGATGGATTTATCATTTGTTAAATCAACACCGCCACTTTTTAATAAATTAAGTGGTTTATCTGAACCACCTTTTTTTAGGAAGTTTAGGTAGTCTTCTGGCCCATCATTTAATATGTCTTGCGCAAAACTTATTGCACTGCTACATCCTGTAGCATATTTATAAACATAAAAACTATTATAAAAATGTGGTATTCTAGCCCAACCTATCATTGCGAGTGGGTCTACTTCAAAGTCATTTCCATAATATTTTTTTAATAAATGTGACCATAAATCATTTAATACTAATGTATTTACATTTTCGTTATTTTCTAACATAGCATGCACATCTCGTTCAAACTCCGCATACATAGTTTGTGTGTAAAGAGTATCTTTGATAAAGTCCATATATTGAGTTATATAGTACGCTTTTTGTTTATCATTGCCTGCATTTTTTATTAAAAATTCATATAGTAATGCTTCGTTTGTAGTTGATGCAACTTCATGTGTAAATATTGATGGTTGTGCATTATAATATTCTTGATTTTTTTGACTTAAGTAGCCATAAACACCATGACCTAACTCATGGACTAATGTAGATACAGAGTCTAATGAGTTATCGTAATTAAGCAATATATATGGATGATTGTTATATACAGATAGACAGTATCCGCCCCCTACTTTATCTTCGCTGGAATATACATCTATCCATCTTTCATTAAAAGCTTTATATGCTATATCTTCATATTCTTCTCCTAATGGTTCAAGCGCAGCATAAACTAAAGGAATTGCCTTATCATAAGATATATAGTTCTCTTCTTCTTCAACAATTGGCACAAACATATCATAATAATGTACTTTATCGATATTTAATATTTTCTTTCTTAATGAGATATACTTGTGTAATGATTCACTGTTTTTATTTACTGTATCTATTAAGTTATCATAGATTTTGGGATCTACTTCATCACTATCTAAATACATCTCTAAACTTGAATTATATTTTCTAATATCTGAATAAAAAATATTAGTGTTCGCCTGTCCTATTAATAATCCTGATAGTGTGTTTATATTGTCATTATATATTACAAATTCATTTGTAAATGCTGTCTTTCTTGTTTCTCTATCTGATGATTTAATTTTAGATGAATACTCTGATGGAGTATCTCCACTATCCTTATCCATATTACTGAATAAGTCGTATATATCTGAAGGAAGTGAAAGTATATTTCCCATTTTGTTTAATATACTTTCTGATTTTTCATCTAAATAATGTTGTTTACTTTTTCGAATTTCTTGTAGATACATTTTAAACTTTTTTTCTACTTTTTTACTTTTCGTATATTCCTTATAAGTAGAATCAGGTAATTTAAGTATTTCTAATTCTAATTCTGCACATATTCTGCTGTATTTTGAGTCAACCTTGCTAACTTTATTTATCATGTCTAAATACTTATAAGAATTTTTATTTATATCTTTGCTTAATTTAGCATAAGCATATAATTTTTCTAATCTTATATCTAGTTTTTCTTTAATTTTAAGTGCTGATACAAAATGAGTTTTTGATTTAGTCACTTTGCCTACGTAATTCTCCAATTCATTTATATCTTTATTAAATTTGGATAATTCTTTTTCCCATGCTTCATCTGATTTAAATAGTGATTGTAGATTCCATGTCACATATTTATAATTTCCATGTGATTCTTCATCACCAACTTCATTTCTATTATAAGTAGGAGAAAATACACTACTATATTCGTTATTATTTAAATACCTTATCTTATTATTAGTGCGTGATGATGATACATTATTAACTTCCTTTTCGTTATAATTATTTATTCCATAAAAAATACCGCCTGTAAAAACAGTTATAAATACTATTATTCCTATTATATTTAACTTTTTGCCCATAAAAAGTCATCCTTTCTTATTATTACTTAATATTAGGATGACTTTTTTTTATTTTATTATTCAATTTTTATAAGTTTTATACAGTTTATAATCAAGTTATCCACAATCTTATCAACATATCAACAAACCTTTTCCTTGTTCATATTTGGCTTATTTAGTCCGCTTTATATTTAGTTATATATTGTATAATTGTGAATATTTTTCATATTTATCAACACTTTTCATCTATTTATTAACAGTTACCTATAAGTTGTACACATTTTTTGTAGATAACTGGAGTTTAAATTCATCTTTTTCAATTTTATCAATACTCCTAATCGATTACGTATCGAATTTATTTTATCTTATTTACTTTTGTGACCATAACTGTCATGTCATCTTCAATTTTATCAAGTTGTAATTCTAAAGCCCTATCCACTATCTTATCTATCATTTCTTTTGGATCATAAGTATTTAATTTTTTCAGGAAGTAAATTAACCAGTTTTCACCGATATCATTATTTTTACCTGCGTCTATAATCCCATCAGAAACCATGATAATGTAATCTCCATCGTTTAGTTTATAATTATGTCTATCTAGTTTAATATCAGATAAAATTCCAACAGGTAGTGATGATGATGATATAAAATCTATATCATTATTTGCTCTTTTGATATATGTTGAACAAGCACCCATTTTAACAGTCTCTAATTTGCCCTGTTTCAAATCTATAATGCCTAAATCTAATGTTGAAAAAATCTCATCTGAATTGCTAAGTAAAAGCATATTATTAATTGTCTTAATTACAATTTCATTATCAATTCTCGCTTCAATCATTTTCTCTAGTATATCGATAGTCGTCGAAGATTCATCATAGGCTCTTTTCCCTTTTCCCATGCCATCACATATGGCCATCATATATTGCCCATTATCAATCTCCATATATGTATAATTGTCTCCGCACAATACGTGTCCGTCTCTAGATAATGAAACTGCTTGGGTTGTAGCAGTGTACTTCTCCGCTTTAGTAAGAACTATTTTACAAGTATCTTTGTATATATTACAACCATACTTTTGGGCCGATAACTGTTCTCCTAAATAATCTGATATTATTTTTATCAACTTTTCATCGCATAACCCCCCATTTGCACATGTATTTTTATCAATTGTGATTTTAAATTCATCTTTTCCTTTTGTTAAATAGTTAATCTTATTAACTATGATATTATGTCTTTCTAATTCTTCTAGTATGTTTTTTTCTTTGACTAAATCTAGCATAGCACTATTTTCGATATCCTCAGATAATCCCTTTATTGATTTGGAGATATTTCTTATTTGGTCCGCTATTAGCTTTCTACCCTCTTCAAACTTCATGCTCCAATCATAATTTAGAGCAAATAATTTATAATAATAATTAGCTATTTTCATAATTTGCTCTGGATTCATACAAGATCTTCTAAATTCTTCTGGTATCGCCTCTGTACTTAACTGACCTTCTTCTAAATTCTGAATCATATCGTATATAAGTGTATATGTTTTATTAAATCTCACCTCCCAACATACTTTTTTCATACTACAAGAAGTACACTCATCTGCATAAATCATGTCAATTAACTCTGCCATGTCATTTTGATTTATGATTTCATCTTTTTGTCTTATTTTTTCAAATGTGTTTGCAAGCTCATTATAAGCTCTTTGCATATTTTCTAATTTGCTATTTGTTAAATTTTTAGTTCTCATTATATAATTGTTCACTGATTGGGATGTATTTATATTTATTTTTATAGCCGATTCAACTCTTGAAAATAGTGATTTTGGAAGAACTGATACAATCAAGGCTCCTATCAATATATCCCTTATTGAATTTATATTTGATTCTATTCCAGAAGTATATGCAAATATAATTATCCAGCTCAACACATACCCCAGAATACATAAATATCTATTTACTTTATTAAATGCGCCACCGATTAATCCTGCAAATGCATATATTCCCATATATATTGCTGATACTGCATTATTGATTATAAAAGCTAGTCCAACTATTACTCCGCAAGATGAACCTACACTTGCTCCTCCTACAACGGCTGATATCAATATAAACACTGTTGCTAAAACTGCTCTAAGCGAAATCCCCAATATAGCAGTTTGTCCTACTCCCATTATGCTGAAAGTAGCTAATAAACTAATAGATATTACTTCTTCTGTTTTTATCGCCATTTTATTTTGATTTGATATTAAGAATTTTACACCATATGCAAATATAAAAGATGATGTAAATACGATCATTGTTTCTATTCCTACAATTATAAAACTATATAATCCTGGTTTAGTGATGCATGTACATATTATTGATGCTGGTAATATTACGAACACACCTACTAAACTTAATTTAATTATTGCTGTAATTTCTTTAATTTTTTTACTAAAAATCAATATTAAAGTTAAGCATACAGCATATTTAATTATTATCGTCATTTCGTTAAATGATAGTAAGGTTCCAGCTAGGGTTGCAATATAAACTGGTATACGATATTTGTCTACTTTACATATATATAAGAAAAAAGCTAATCCTAATGGAGCAATTCCATCAATTAAGATTGATCTGCTTAATAAAAATCCAATTATCATGAAAATGAAAGTCTTTGAATCAAACATTTTCGAGAGTTTTAAGTTGTTGGTACTCAACCTCTTATTTTTAATGGTCATTGTTCTATCCATAAAAAATCTCCTCCTTTGTTTACATAAAATTGTAGCAAAGAAGGAGAAATTAATTTGTCATTTTCAGTACATAGAATCAAAAAACTTTAAGACATCTTTTTTGCTATTTGACACATTAAGCCTTCCAAATTATCGTATTCACTTACAATTATTTCGTTTAATTCAAGCTTTTCCATTATTATATCCAAAATTACTACACCAGCTGTTATAATATCTGCTCTTTTTGGTTGTAGCCCTTTTAGTCTCTTTTTATCCTCTAGTGTCATATTTTTTAGCATTTGTAGAATTTCGTCTAATTCTTTTTTGTATATTTTACTATTATGCACCTTTTCCATAGAATAGACTTCTAATTGTTGGTTCATTGCTGATACAGATGTCACTGTGCCACCTATCCCAACTAATTTTTTTATATTTTTGCTTTTTATATTATTAATAGTATCTTCTATTGTGTCCTCGATAAATGAGATAGTTTGTTTTAATCCCTCATCACTAACTATCTCATGTTTTAAAAACTTTTCTGTTAATCTAAGTGCACCTATATTTTCACTTTTGCAGAAATTAACGCCATTTTTATCTCCAACGATAAACTCAGTTGAGCCACCACCTATATCGATAACTAATATTTCTTCAAGTTCGTCCTTTTCAACGCCTTCTAACACTCCTAAAAATCCTAAGTTAGACTCTCTATCTCCTGTGATTACTTCAACATCTACCCCAGCTTCTTCTTTAGCTAATGCTATAAATTCATCAGAATTTTTGCTATCTCTTAATGCTGATGTCCCCATGCAACAAACATATTCGCATCCTTCTTCATCACATATAGCCTTAAACTCTTTTAAAGCTTGTATATTCCTATCAATCGCCTCTTTTGATATATAACCATTATTGTCTACACCTTGACCTATTCTAGTAGTGTTTACATATTTTTTTCTATTTATTATTTTTCCATCTTGATAATCAGCAGTTAATAATCTCATAGAATTTGTGCCTATATCTATTGTTCCTATTTTCATCTTATCCTCCTAACTATATAATTACCTTTAATTATATTTTCCTTGATAATTATTTCATAAAAATCAATTTGTTTATTTATATAGTTTTTATTATAAAACAAAAAAGGCAACCCAAAAAGAGTCACCATTTGCTTATTTTAATATTAAATTATTTTTCTAAATATATTATCTCGTTTTGTTTTACCATTCCTAGTTGATTTCGTGCTAAATCTTCTAATTCTGCATCATTCTTATAAGCTTTACTATTTTTAACGCTTTTTAGTTGTTTTTCTGTATCATCTAGTTCATATTTTAGTGTAGTTATTTGTTCTTTATAGTCTCTTATGTTCTGCAATTGAACTATAACTCCTATTATTAGAGAAAAAATTATAAAAAATGCAAACATACATATCAACATATATTGACCCGAAAACTTTTTTCTTAAGTTCATACTACACACCCTTTTTCATCTTCTTTTTTACCAAAGTTTTTTTAGATATATTCTTCTTTATTGTAAAAATGATGTTTGGTATGTAAAATATGATATCAAATAAAAAATGGATTGTATAGACTATAACGTAATACAAATTCTCCAATATTGCGACTAAAGTCAATATTATTTTCTTTATTAATGACTTTATGAAATTTATAACCATATTATTAAACTTAAGTATAAACTTGCTTATAGTGTTGTAATATAAAACAAATCCAACAACTAGTGCTACAAAATGATAATATCTCAGTTGAAACTTACTGATTGTATTAACAACAATAAAAATTATAGCTGTTATAATCAGCCAAAACAGTATATCAAATATAAAAGATAACTTTTTAATAAATTTAAAGTTATTTTTTAATGACCTGTTAATATCAAATAATATTCCTATTACTATTCCACCGTAAATAGTTGCATAAAATACATTTAAATCTTGTATAAAGTAATTCATCTATTTAAATACCTTTTTGAAAAAACTTTCTTCCGGATTTTTAGATTTAGAATATACGATGGAGTTTATAGTACCTTGAACACTTATTATATTTTCTTCAAGATTTAACTTATTCATATCTAAGCCCTCTCCATCTATAACCATCTTACCCTCACAAGTCTGTATCTCTACTCTTTTGTCGCTAAAGGAATATATATGTTCCACTCCGGATATTAACAAATCTGATCTACCTTTTAAACTTATACTATGTTCCACTTTATCACCTCAAATTTATTTATATATTAATATAAATATACTGAGGATTTTTTAATATTATTCTACTATTTCATACATTTCCTTTGCATCAGCTTTTAAAACGTGCTCTTTTATCTCACTTATTTTAAACTTCATTTTTTTCTCACCAAAAGTTATTTCTAATACATCCCCTATTTTAACTTCCGAAGATGATTTTGCAACTTTACCGTTTATTGTAACGATTCCTTTATCACATGCATCTTTTGCTACGGTTCTACGTTTAATAATTCTTGAAACTTTTAAGTATTTATCTAATCTCATGAAACTTCCTCCTTAATTGTATGTAAAAATATTTGGTATTTATAAGTATCTAAAATTACTATAAAAAGGCAAAAAAGAACTAAGCATTATAATTACTTAGTTCTTTTTATCTTAAAAATATTATTCATCTCTTGCAAAGTAATTATTTAAAATTACTATACTATATTATTAATGTTTAGATTTTAAATACCTAAATTTATATTATGCTTCGTTTATTGCTTCTTTAAGAGATTTTCCAGCTTTGAATACTGGAGCTTTTGAAGCTGGTATATCTATTTCTTGTTGTGGGTTTCTTGGGTTTCTACCTTTTCTTGCAGCTCTTTCTCTAGTTTCGAAAGTCCCAAATCCAACTAATTGAACTTTATCTCCTGATACTAATGCTTCTTGGATTGATTCCATTAAAGCGTTTAATGCCATTTCAGCTTCTTTCTTTGTTAATTCACTTTTTTCTGCCATTCTTGATACTAATTCAGCTTTATTCACAATATTTACCTCCTAAATTGTTTCTCATATAAAACTTATTAATTCTTAGTTCTATACGTACTAGAAATTTCCTTCTAAAATTTATTGAAATTTAGCCTTTTCCCAAAGTTCGTCCATTTCTTCTAGTGTCATATCTTCCAGTCTTTTGTTTAATTTTATAGCACCCTGCTCTACAAAGTCAAATCTTTTGATAAATTTGTCATTTGTAAGGTTAAGCGCCTCCTCTGGATCTACCTTTAAAAATCTCGCTAAATTTACTATTGAAAATAATAAGTCTCCCAACTCTTCCTTTATGTATTTTATATTCCCAGATTTACATTCGTCAAGTAGTTCTTTATATTCTTCCTTAACTTTTTTGTGGACATCTTCGATATCGTCCCAATCAAATCCAACTAAAGCCGCCTTTTTTTGAATTTTTTGGGCTTTCATTAAAGCTGGTAAATACGCAGGAATTCTTTCCAATCCTTCTGTAACAGTTGTTTCACCTTTTTCTTCTCGTTTAAGGTCTTCCCATGTTTTATCAAACTCATTCATATCAATTTCTTGATTTTTAAAAACATGCGGATGTCTATGTATTAATTTCTTACATATTGCACTTGTAACGTCTCCTAAGTTGAAGTATCCATCTTCTTCCCCTATCTGACAGTGGAATATTACTTGTAATAATACATCTCCTAGCTCTTCTATAAGTTCGTCTATATCGTCGTTGTCTATTGCTTGATTTACTTCGTAAGCTTCTTCAATTAAAGATTTTTTTAATGTTTCATGAGTTTGTTTTCTATCCCACTCACATCCCTCAGGACTTCTTAAAACTTTCATAACTGATTGTAAATCATAAACAGTATTATACATTTTTGTTGCAGACTTAGGTATGTATAAACTTGTTAAGTAGTTAAATAAATCTCTATGTCTGTCAATTTCGTATAATTTAACTAAAACCTTTTGTTCTTGACCTTTGATTCCAGCTCCATTTACGATATATACTTCTTGTTCGTCGTCATAGTAATCCATAAGTTTAATCTTTACGTTTGATGCAATAAACTCATCATATACCTGTGTGATAATTGTATTAGTTCTTGGATCAATAGGCGAATTTTCAAGTTCAAAAGCATCTATTAATCTAAATCCATCTGCTGGGTCTACTGCTAAATAGTTGAACATAGCGTCTACAAAGCTCATAGAGGCTACTACATCTACTTCTATGTTGTTTTGTTTAGCTAAATCTTCTATTATTCCTACAGTCTTTTCTGCGACCCTTGGATGTCCAGGAACTGCATACACTAAATCTCCTTTTTTAGATTCTTCTATTATGAATTCTGATATGTGAAAATATACATTTTCAAAGTTTTCTTCTTTTTCATAGAAGTAATCTAAACTTGTATAGTTTATTTGTTGTTTTAATTGATCCACAGTTGGATGCTTTTCTGTTCTCAGAAAAATTCTATCAGATGATTGTAATAATTCTAAGGCCCCTTGGCTTATTAAAGAATAATCTCCAGGTCCTAAACCTACAATTGATATTTTACCCATTTTACCACTCCTAATGACTACACTTTAAAACAATATCATTATAATTATTGTCTTTATCTCAATATCTATTCCTATTCTAATTCATTAACTTTAATTTTTTTAACATTCTATAGATTTTTTCACCTTTTGGCATTAGTAATATTTCTTCTTTTCTCATACCACCGATAGCAAGTAATACTATAACGTATACTAATCCACCTATCATGATTGATATTAAAGTTGAAAGTGTGTTACTAGCTAATATTTTGAATGTTAATGCATAACTCATTTTAACAACAACAAACATAGTTATTACTGTTAATAATGGTTTTAATAAAAATTCTTTTTTCGAGAATTTCATATTTAAGTGTTTCTTTATGTATAAAAACTCTATTAACGCTGCAACTGCATATGCTGTTAAAGTTCCTATAGCTGAACCAAATATATTTATAGATGGTATTCCTGTTAATGTATAACTTAGTATTACTTTAAATACCATACCTATTGCTAATGCAATAACTGGTACCATTGGTTTACCCATACCTTGAAGTATACCGTTTTGCGCATATATTAATCCTAAGAATATAGCAGAAGGCGCACAAGCAAATAACATTTTTCCTATTGCCCCTGTTTCACTTGGATATAATAAACTCATTATTGGAGTTGCTAATGCAGCTAATCCAAATGCACATGGTAATACTATTATTAATATTAATTTAATTCCGTTTCTAGCTTCTTTTTTAACTCTTCCACGTTGATTTAACGCATAAGCTTCTGAGATAGATGGAACTAAACTCATACCTATAGCTTGATCTATAAATACCGGTAAGTTAACTGTTGCCATAGCCATACCTGTTAATTGACCTAATAAAGAGTTTGCTGTATCAACATCAAATCCAGTTTCTTGAAGTCTTCTTACAACCACTATACTATCAACCATATTAACTAAAGGCATAACACAAGCACCTATAGTTATTGGTACTGCAACATATAAAATTCTTTTTAATACTGTTTTTGTACTTTCAACTCTAAAGTTCTTACTTAATTCAAGTTCTGCACGACGCTCTTTTGAAGTTCTTAAGTACGCTAAAATTAAAAATACTATTGATGCAAATCCACCTATTGCTGCTCCTAATACACCACCAGCAGCTCCTTGTTCTGGTCCAAAACTAACCATCCAATAATAAGCGATTGCTATACCTAAAACAACTCTGAAGAATTGTTCTACCATTTGAGAAATAGCAATTTTGCTCATTTCTCTTCTACCTTGGAAATATCCTCTGAATGAAGACATTAACGGTACAAATAAAAGTGCTGGCGCTATCGCCTTCATACTTGCTAATGCACCTTCATTTTTCATAATACCATTAACTATGAAATCAGCTCCAAAATAGAATATACAGAATGAAACAAGACCTGTAAGGAATAATACAGTTGATGCCACTCTGAACGTCTTAGCAGCTCCGCCATAATCCCCAATAGCCCTTTTTTCTGAAACTAATTTAGCTAAGGCAGTCGGAAACCCAGCTGTTGCTAATGTTAAAAATAATGTATAAACAGGGTATACAGCTTGGTAATATCCCATACCAGTAGAACCTATTAAGTTCCCAAGTGGTATCCTAAAGAATGCCCCCATTATTTTAACAACAACACCTGCTGCACCAAGTATAAGTGCTCCCTTTAAGAAGGAGTCTTTATTTTTGTTGTTATCCATGACACATGACCTCCATTTTATTAAACATATGAAATTATATTCATTCAAATTTCAAATAATATCATTTCATTTTAAAATACAAAGACTGCTTATATACAAACTCCGATTCTTTGTATATAAACATTTGTAATAAATTTTAATATATCACACTTCTAATGATTTATTCAATATTTTCCACATTTTTAATAATGTCTTAAGATTTTGTTTATAAATCGTTTCAGAATATCTAAAAATTAAAGACCCTATAAAAAGGGTCTCTTGATAAATTATTGAACTTGCTTTCCTAAGAAACTACATGCTACTTTAAGGATTTTGTCGATTCCTTCTTGTAACTTTTCGTTTTCTTTAGCAACTATAACTATACTTCCTATACAGTCCCCAGATACGCTTATTATAGGCATTATCATTTGTTCACTATATGAATTGCTATCTTCTTTGTATAGAGGTATTTTATTCTCGTCTTTTATTTCTTTTGTTTCTCTATTTTCTATTAATTGTTCTAATTCTTTACTTATACTTTTTTCTTTGTAATCTTTTTTAGGTAATTTTGATACAGATATTATAGAGTCTAAATCTGTTATAACAACTCCGTATCCTAATGTTTCACCTAATGTTTCAGCATATTCTTGTGAGAATTCATTTAATTCACCTATTGGAGAATATTTTTTTAATATAACTTCTCCGTCTTTAGCTGTGAATATTTCTAGCGGATCCCCTTCTCTTATTCTTAAAGTTTTTCTTATTTCTTTTGGAATAACAACTCTTCCTAAGTCATCTATTCTTCTAACTATACCTGTCGCTCTCATTTATGATAATCCTCCATTAATTTCTTTTATTGTATTTTTGCCATTGAAAAGAAAAATATACAAATTTCGGTTACAATTATATAATAATTATTTATTTTTTGTCAAAAATTTTTTCTATTTTAATTATATTTATAATTTTAAAATTTATGTATTTTTTTATTTTCGCTTAAATTCGATAAATTTTTACACCGTTTTTTTGGCATATCCCCTTATTTTTTAAGATAATATCCATTTTTTACTATATTTTTATTTTTTTTCAAAATAATAAGGGGAACAAATTTTTCAATTTATTCCCCCATTTTTTTGACTGTATTTTTTGTAAAATCTATTTGTATGAAATAGATTTTACAACATCATCTTTTTCTTCTATTTTTGCTTCTTCAAATAATTTTGTTACTTCTTTATTAAATTTTTCAGATAAAACAGCAGATTTAACGCGGTCTTTTGCTTTATTAAATGTAGTAGCTTTATCTGTTACTTTAATTATATGATACCCATATTGAGTTTCAACTATGTCTGAAATTTCATTTTTATCTAATGCAAATGCAGCATTGCTAAATTCTTCAACCATTTCTCCAGCAGTGAAATCGCCTAAATTACCTCCAGATGAAGCATTTGCACTATCATCTGAATATTCTTTAGCTAATTCAGCAAAGTCTTCACCTGATTTAGCTTTTTGAAGTACTTCTTCAGCTTTTTGTTTAGCTGCAGCTTTTTCTTTATCAGATAACTCATTTCCACTATCATCTTGAGTTGATATTAATATATGAGATGCAGTTACTGTATCATATGACTCTTTATTTTTTTCATATTCTTTCTTTAAAGTACTTTCATCTACTTTTGTATTTTTATTATAATACTCTTTATAAGCACTATATGCTAATTCTCTAGTTAAAATATATTTTAAGAATTCATCATTTATACCAGCTTTTTTAGCTTGTTCTTTTGTCGAATCATTGCTATTTACAGTTTCATTAAAAGTATCTACTTGTTCTTGAACTTCTTTATCTGTTGGAGTTACTTTAACTTCTTTAGCTTTTTGATATACTACTTCTGATTGTTCCATTGATACAAGTATTTGAGATTTGAAAGCATCCCAATAAGTTTGTTTTTCATCACTTTTACTTTTTGAATCGCTAGAACTTGCTGTATCTTCCATTTCAGTTTTCCAAACTGAAGATGTATATCCGTAATTAGATTCATATACTAACTTAGTCCAGTTAACATAAGTTTCAAAATATTTAGCAGGTATTTTTTCACCATTTACTGTTGCAACTGCCTTGTCAGAACACCCTATCATGCTTATCCCTAAAACAAATGATAGTACTAACGCCATAACTTTTTTCATATCATGCACCTCTTCATATTATTTTTCGTTTAGCTTACACATTTTTTCTAGTAAATCTACTAATTCATTTACAATTTTGTAGCCAACCTTTTCTTTAGTTTTGTATCTTGTTAAAGGTACTAAACTAATTTCATTTTGATTTTGAGTGACTCTTTCTATCTTTAGTTTTTTGCACATAGATTTTATATATGCTATATAAAGTAAAGTTTGAACTGATCTAGGTACATCTGAGAATCTATCTACTAATTCTTCTTTAACTTCTTCCATATCATCTTTATTTTCTATAGATGCTATTTTCTTATACATTTCTATTTTATCAATCTCTTCTGAAATATAAGAATTAGGAATATATGCATTTACAGCTAAGTTAATTTCGACATCTATAGGTTCTTCTATTACCTCGCCTTTTACTTTCTTCATAGCCTCGTTTAGCATTTTTACATATAAATCATAACCTATCACTGCCATGTGACCATGTTGTTGTGCTCCTAGGATATTTCCAGCACCTCTTATTTCTAAGTCCCTCATAGCTATTTTAAACCCAGAACCAAATTCTGTAAACTCCCTAATTGCTTTTAGTCTTTTTTCTGCTATTTCACTTAATACTTTGTCTTTTTCATACATTAAATATGCATAACCTTGTCTAGAACTTCTACCTACTCTACCTCTTAACTGATAAAGCTGAGCAAGCCCCATTTTGTCTGCATCATATATAATCATTGTATTTGCATTTGATATATCCATTCCTGTTTCAACTATTGTTGTACAGACTAACACATCATATTCTTTATTTAAAAATCCTAATATAATATTTTCAAGTGCCTTAGATGTCATTCTACCATGTGCAACAGCTACTCTAGCATCTGGTACTAATTTTTGTACCATACTCGCCATCTCTTCAATCTGTTCCACTCGATTATAGACGAAAAATACTTGTCCACCTCTAGCGATTTCTCTTTCTATTTCATCTTGAATTATACTTTCTTTTGCTTCTACAACATAAGTTATAACTGGATGTCTTTCTTGTGGTGGCTCTTCAATTACACTCATATCTCTTATTCCACTTAATGACATATGTAACGTTCTTGGAATAGGAGTTGCTGATAATGTAAGTACATCAACAGTATTTTTTATCTTTTTAAGCGATTCTTTGTGTCTAACTCCAAACCTTTGCTCCTCATCTATTACTACTAGTCCTAGATTAGGTAAGTTTATATCATCAGATACTATTCTATGTGTTCCGATAAGAATATCCACTAAACCTTTTCTAGCATCATTTATTATTTCTCTTTGTTGTTTAGCCGTTTTGAATCTACTTAAAACTTCTACTCTTATTGGATAGTTTTCAAATCTCTGTTTAAATGTGTTGTAATGTTGTTGAGCTAATATAGTTGTTGGAACTAATATAGCGACTTGCTTTTGGTCCATACAAGCCTTAAATGCTGCCCTTATAGCAACTTCTGTTTTACCATACCCAACATCTCCACAGACAAGTCTATCCATTACTTTTGATGATTCCATATCTTTTTTAGTTTCTTTAATTGCTTTTAACTGATCTTCAGTTTCTTCATATGGAAACATTGATTCAAACTCTTTTTGCCAAACTGTATCTTTAGAGAATTTATATCCTTTTACCTTTTCTCTTTTTGCATAAAGTTCAACTAAATCTTTAGTCATATCTTCTATTTCACGTTGAACTTTTGCCTTTGCTTTAGTCCATTCATTTGTTCCAAGCTTATTTAATTTAACCTTTTGAGCATCTGCACCTATATATTTTTGAACTTTGTCCATTTGGTCTATAGGAACATATAAATTATCTCCACCTTGGTAAATTATTTTTAGGTAGTCTTTCTTAACTCCATTAACTAATATCTGTTCAATACCTGTATATCTACCTATACCGCTATTTTCATGAACTACATAGTCTCCTATTTTTAAATCTAAAAATGATTCTATTTTTTGTCCATTTTTATTTTTCTTCTTTTTAGATTTTTTAGAAACTTTTTTATTTACGCCTATTATTTCACTATCAGTTATTACTTGGAATTTAATAGATTTATATTCAAATCCCTTGCTAAGATTGGCTGGAACAATAACTATTTGTGATGACTTTAATTCTATATTTCTGCTTTTTGATATAGCTACTTCTAAACCTAAGTCAAATAAATCTTTATGTAGCTTTTTACATCTATCTGTAGAATTTACAGCTAGTATAACTTTGTATCCGTTATATCTAAGTTTATTTAAATCTTCTACTAGCACATCTAATTTTGAGTTGTAAGAAGGTACTTCTCTAGAATCAAAATTAATAATATTAGTAACAGAAAATCCGTTTACTGGCTTTGGTAACAGAGAATTTATAATTAAATTCTTGTTCTCTAATAAGAATGGTAACTCGTCATATGAATAAATTAAATTACCTTGATTTTTTATTGCTAAACCTCTTTCAAGATTTAGATTAAAATTATCATTAAACTCATTTACAAAGTTTTCACATCTTTCTTTTAGCCTAGATATATCATTTATAACTACTATTGCGTTGTCTGGTAAGTAGTTAAATATACTTTTATTATTTTCTTCATATAAATAATCTATATAGTTTTCTACCCCTTGGAAGTATGTCTTTTGGGCAATATTTTCTATATTATTAAACACATCATCATCTGTATACTGATTTGTTTCAAGTTGTATCTTTTCAACTGCTGATGTTGTATCTTCTGGATATATAAATTCACGCGATGGTGTGATCACTACTTTTTTAATTTTTTCTATTGATTTTTGTGAAAAAACATCAAAAGTACGTATAGAATCGATTTCATCATCGAATAACTCTATACGAATAGGATTAGTATATTCTAATGAATATATATCTATTATTCCACCTCTAATACTGAATTGACCTAGCCCTTCTATTCTTGAGACTCTTTCATAACCCAGTCTGACTAATTTTTGACTTAATTCCTCTAAATCGATAATATCTCCAATTTTATAAGTATATATATTATCTAATAAAACATTTTTAGGTATATACTTTCTTAATATTGCATCTACAGATGTAACAACGATTGTTTTTTGTTTTTTAGCCAGTTTTAATAGTACTCTTAATTTCTTTGCTTCTTCATTTCTATCTTTTGCATCTAGGTGATAAAAATAAATTTCATCACTGCCTAAATACTCCACCTTATCCTTAGTATAAAAACAAAGTTCATTGTAGACCTTCTTTGCCTCCAAATCACTGTTTGCAATAAACAAAGTAGGTCTAGCTAGTTCTTTAAATATAGAATAAGTTATATGTGGCTTTTGCATATCTAAGAGACCATTTAGTTGTAATGATCCCTCTTTATTGCATATTGTATTTATAATCTCATTATACTCATTTGAGTTTTTTAAAGGGTATACAAAAACATCCTCCATATAGCCCCTCCTTATTTTACATTATATCTATTCATTGCTAAATCTAGATCTTGTCTAATAGCGCAATCAATTGCTGCTACAGCATTTTCAAAACTTTCATTAAGTGATTTTTCATCTTCTTTTGCAAATCTAGATAAAACAAAATCTGCTAAATCTTGTCCATTTTTAGGTTTTGAGATTCCAACTCTTACTCTTGGGAATTCATTAGAACCTAGGCATTTAATTATAGATCTCATTCCATTATGAGTTCCACCACTACCTTTTTTTCTAATTCTAATTTTACCTACATCTAAGTCGATATCATCATATATTACTATTACATTTTCTAAATCAACGTTATAGTAATTGCATATATCTACTACTGATTCTCCACTTAAATTCATATACGTCATAGGTTTAACTAAAATTACTTTTTCAGTTCCAACTCTTCCTTCACCTATCAATGCTTTATGTTTTAATTTACTTACGTCTATTGAATATTCCTTTGCCAAAAGATCTATAACATTAAATCCAACATTGTGTCTTGTTTTTTCGTATTTGTCTCCTGGATTTCCTAATCCCACTATTATATACAAAATTTTCGCCTCCTTATAAACCATTGTTTATCATTTCAAAATAGATTTTTATTATATCATATTGTGTTAGTATAATTAAAATTGTAGCCATAGAAATAAATGGCGTAAAAGGTATTCTCCTCTTTAAGTCCACTTTCTTTTGCTTCAAGATTATTAAAATTCCAAATAAAGAAGTTATAATAAAAGATAATGCGAATATATTAAAGCTGTGTTTTGCACCTAATACAAAACAGCATAATCCATAAACTCCTATATCGCCTTCTGCAAATGCCCTTGTAAATTTACAAATTAAAAAAGACAATAGAAGACCTATTATTAAACCAATAAAATGGTCTAATAACTCTGTATGAGAAATTCTAGCCAATATAAATATTATACTCTGAACTATTATACCACTAACTACTGTTATATCGTATACAAAACTTGTTCGAAAATCTATTATAGAAATCACAACTATAAATGGGATTAATAGTAAATAACTTATAGAATTTAAAGTTATATCATATTTATTATATATTAACAGTAAAGTTATTATACTTGTTAAATACACTATTATACTATTAGATAAAGAGTACTTCATTTCCTTGCATATTAAGTATATTAATTTATTTTCTATATAAGAAATTATAAAAAAAATAGTTATTATTGCATAAATCATATAAAATTTTTAAGATGGATTTTACTTTTCATTTTAAATTTTTATTATTTTTTCGATATATTGTAAATCATTACATCGATTTATTAAGGTTTCTTTAGATATCAAACCCTGTTTATAGAGTCTCGAAATGTCTTGGTCCATAGAGAACATATTTTGTTTTGATGAAGTTTGGATAATATTTTGAATTTGATATATTTTATTTTCTCTAATAAGGTTACTTATTGCAGTATTTGTAATCATGACTTCAGTTGCAACTATACGAGATTTTTCATCAATTGTAGGAATTAGTTGTTGAGATACAATTCCTGTGCATGCTGTGGATAATTGACTTCTAATTTGTTGCTGTTTAGATGATTCAAATGTATCGATTATTCTATCTATAGTTTTAGCCGCTCCTATAGTGTGCATAGTAGAAAAAACTAAATGACCCGTTTCTGCTGCTCTTAATGCTATAGAAATACTTTCAGCATCTCTCATCTCTCCTATTAAAATTACATCTGGATCTTGTCTTAAGCTTGATTTTAATGCTGAATTAAAGTTCTTTGAATCTCTTCCTATTTCACGTTGATTTACAATACTTTTTTTATGAGTGTGGATATATTCTATAGGGTCTTCTAAAGTTATAATATGACATTCTCTATTTTCGTTAATCAAATCAATTAAGCTTGCTAGTGTACTAGATTTTCCACTTCCAGTTGGTCCTGTAATTAAAACTAATCCCTTTTGTTTTTTAGTAAATTCTCTCATGACTTCTGGAAGTTTTAATTCTTCAAATTTAGGGATATTGTTTGGAATTATTCTTAGTGCCATAGCGTAATTGTTTTTTTGTTTATAAATATTTACTCTAGCTCTATGTCTATTAGGTAATGAAACAGAAAAATCCACATCTCCATATTCTTTGATTTTATTCATAAGACTTTCATCCGTAATCTGATTTACTAAGTTATACACATCGTTATTTGATAATAATTCATTTGATAATTTTTTAAATTTGCCATTTATTCTAGCAACTGGGGATAAGTCAACGGTAATATGGATATCTGATGCATTTAGAGTGATCGCTTCATCTATTATTTGATATAAATCCATCTATCTCTCCTTTCTAAAAATTACTTATATGTGGATAATCATATAAATACAAGTAATTTATTTTTTAAGTATTTGTATTATCGTTAAATTTTAATATTTATATACAGTTCTAGATTAAATAACTTTATTTTTTGACCTATACAGAGGCTCTATGATTTATAATTTTTAATATAATCCTAGATTTAACTAAAAATCAAAAAAATATTGCCCAAGTTATTATCACTTGGGCAATACCTACGATCAATAAATTCTTATATAATTTTCTTATTAGAATAATACACTAACAGATTCGTTATTGAATATTTTCTTGATTGCATCTGCAAATAAGTCTGCTACTGTTAATACTTCTATGTTGTCTAATTTCTTTTCTTCTGGAAGTTTTATAGTATCTAATACTATTAACTTAGTTATAGAAGATTCTTTTATTCTTTCTATAGCTGGTCCAGATAAAACAGCATGTGTACAACAAGCGTATATATCTCTAGCACCAAATTTCTTTAATGCATTAGCAGCGTTTGTTATTGTACCTGCAGTATCTATCATGTCATCAAGCATTATGATATTTCTATCTTTAACATCTCCAATTAAGTTCATAACTTCTGAAACGTTAGCTTTTGGTCTTCTCTTATCGATTATTGCTAGTGGAACATCTCCATCTAATTGGTTAGCAAATTTTCTAGATCTAGTAACACTTCCTAAGTCTGGTGAAACAACTGTTAAGTCTTCTAATCCCATTTGGTTGAAGTAGTTAGCTAGTAGGTTTTGTCCTAAAAGATGATCTACTGGTATATCGAAGTATCCTTGTATTTGTGCAGCATGTAAGTCCATAGTTAAAACTCTATCTGCACCAGCTGCTGTTAATAAGTTTGCAACTAATTTTGCAGTGATTGGATCTCTTGATTTTGCTTTTCTATCTTGTCTTGCATATCCGTAATAAGGAATAACAGCTGTTATTCTACCTGCAGATGCTCTTTTTAATGCATCTATCATTATTAATAATTCCATTAAGTTTTGGTTTACTGGATTGTTTGTAGATTGAACTACGAAAACGTCACATCCTCTTACCGTTTCATTCATGTTTACAGATATTTCTCCGTCACTGAATTTAGTAACTACACAATCTGAAAGTTTAACTCCTACTTTTTCAGCTATTTTAGCTGCTAGTTCTGGGTTTGCATTACCAGTGATTATTTTAATCTCACTTCCGCTAGTATTCATTATTATCCTCCCGAAAAATTTATATATTATATTATTAGACAATTATGTCTATTAAAGGCAAATTTATTTATTATTTTTAGCGTCTTTTGCTTCTTTTCTAGCTACCCAACCTTCTTTAACAACTTGTCTTTGTCTTGCTATAGCTAATGCTCCATCTGGAACATCTTCAGTTATAGTAGAACCTGTTGCTATATATCCTTTATGTTGTATATGAACTGGGGCAACTAAGTTTGAGTTAGAACCTATAAAAGCTCCATCTTCCACAACTGACCTAAATTTATTTTTACCATCATAGTTTACAAATACTACTCCACATCCAATATTAACATCTTTTCCTACATCTGCGTCTCCTATATAAGATAAGTGTGATGCTTTTGAGTAATCTCCTATGTTAGCATTTTTAACTTCTACGAAATCTCCTATTTTAACGTGGTTTCCTACGTTACTTTTTGGTCTTAAATAAGCATAAGGACCAACAGTCGTATTTTCGCCAACAGCGCTATCTATTATAGTAGATATTTTTATTTCTGTAAAATTACCTATTTTAGAATTTGTTATAGAAGAATTCATTCCTATTATACATTCTTCACCTATTTCAGTGTTTCCTTTTAACATTACACCTGGTTCTATAATTGTATCCTTACCGATTTGTACATTTGACTCTATATATGTATTTTCTGGGTTGATTATTGTAACTCCATTATCCATATGTCTTTTATTTATTCTTTTTCTCATGATTGCTTCGGCTTGTGATAACTGAACTCTTGAATTTACACCCATAAGTTCTTCTATAGTAGCCCCTACAAAAGCTCCTACTTTAGAACCTCTATCTTTTATTATTTTCATAGTATCAGTTAAATAATACTCTCCTTGAGCATTATTGTTATCTAATAGATCTAATGCTTCTTTTAGTTTATCACCTTTGAAACAATAAATTCCTGAATTGATTTCATTGACAGCTAATTCTTCTTCATTAGCATCTTTTTGTTCTACTATTCTTGCGAAGTTTCCTTCTGAATCTCTTATAACTCTTCCGTATCCTGTTGGATCGTCAACTTTAGTTGTTAAAACAGTAGCCATATATTCATTTTCTAAATGATAATCAAATAGCTTTTTAAGAGTTTCTTCTTCTATTAAAGGAGTATCTCCACATAGTACAACTATTATATCATCATCATTAATAGTATCTTTAGCCATTTTAACAGCATGACCTGTTCCTAATTGCTCAGTTTGCATTACTACAATAGCATCTTCTGGTATTACATTTTTTACAGTTTCAGAACCGTGTCCTAATATAACTACGACATCGTTCACACCTGATTTATTTGAAATATCAATTACATGGTTTACCATTTCTTTTCCACATACTTTATGTACTACCTTAGGGTTTTTAGATTTCATTCTAGTACCTTTTCCAGCAGCAAGTATTATTGCTTTAAAGTTCATTATTTCACTCCATTCATATAAATATTTTCTGTAAAGTAATTATTTACATACAATATTATATACTTTTGTCCGTTTTTTTTCTCAATAAAGTTGTATTTTTTTCAAAAACGTATGAAAAATATTATAGTATGCTAAATAAATCGTATAGATACATATTAATATCCGTATTTATCTCTAATAATATAACATTTTTTATTGAAAATTGCTAGGTTTTTCGCATTAATAATAATTAGTGTAAAAATGAGTTCTTACCACAGTATGATAATACCTCAAATTATGTATTTTTATACAAAAAAACCGAATCTTATGATTCGGTTTTAATATATAACAAATTAAATTATAAACTTATTCAGCAGCAACTTCTAATTGAGCTAAAGCTTCATGATAAGCTTTTAAAACTGCATCTTCAAGAACTTGTCTCATTTCTGCATTTATTGGATGAGCTATATCTCTAAAGTTACCTTCTCCTACTTTTCTACTTGGCATAGCAATAAATAGTCCATTATGACCTTCTATTACCTTAATGTCATGAACAACAAATAGGTTATCGAAAGTTATAGAAACTATACATTTCATCTTTCCTTCGTTTGTTATTTTTCTTACTCTTACGTCAGTTATGTTCATTCTCAATATCCCCCTTTATGATTTTGACAAAATATTACTTATTATAAACTGTATTCTAAATAATTCTATAAAGAAAACTGATATCCTCTTTTTTTTTGAATTTTAATTAAATTTTTCTAACTATCGTATTATTTATCATCAGATTCAAATTGTGAATCTCTATATTCATCTTTAAATGTTTTGAAATTAGGTTTTGCTATTATACTATCTCCGTTATTATCTATTTCAATTAATGATATGTAATCCTTTACCATTTTTTCTTGAGGTTTTGTTGTAGATATAAATACACCTGTACCCATTACTTGTGCTCCGAACTCATGCATTAAATCTGTCATACCTTTTAATGTTCCGCCACCTCTCATGAAATCATCAATTAATATAACCTTACTATTTGGTTTTAATGCTTTTCTAGGTAAACTCATACTTTCTACTTTGTTGTTTCCACCAGTAACATAAGTCATACTTAATGTTGGTCCTTCTGAAACTTTCATATCTTTTCTTATTATAACTAGAGGTAGATTCATAGCTTTAGCTGTCATAAGTGCCATAGGAATACCTTTTGTTTCCATAGTTACTACATAATCAGCTTCAGTGTAATCTAAATTAGAAGCAAAGATTTTTCCGATTTTAGCAACTATAGCTGGATTGTAGATTAAATCTATTAAATATAAGAAACCTCCTGAAAGTTTTCTTGAGTCATCATTTACTTTTTCACATAATTCCATTAAGAATTGTTTATTTTCTTCAATTGATGTTTTTGGTATATATTTAACTCCTCCAGCAGCTCCTGAAATTGTAATTACTCTTCCTAATTCTAATTTTTCAAAAACATTTTTTACAACTAATAAATCTTCACTTATTGTAGATTTTGCAGCATTAAATTTCTCAGTAAAGTAACTTAATGTGTATATTTTGTTGGGGTTATCTGATAATATTTTTACTATAGCGCCTATTCTTTCCGTTCTTTTAAACTTCATAATTATTAAAACCTCCTAAAACGACTATCCTTACAATTTAAAGTATTTAATGCATAATCTCTCATAATATGGTATAATAAGATTTATGTTTAAACATAATATTTAATAAGTAAAAGTATATATATTAATAGTATGTACATATTATACTTTAAATATTGAACATTAGTTAATTATACCACATAAATAGTTCAGATTATAGGACTTAATTAAAAAGAAAGGTGGTTTTATTTATGAATATACATTTTATTGGTATTGGTGGTATCAGTATGAGTGCCTTAGCAGAAATATGTCTTAATAAAAATTATAATGTTTCTGGTTCTGATATGCATGGCTCAGAACTTACTGAAAAATTAGAATCTCAAGGCGCAAAAATCTTTATAGGTCATGATAAAGAAAATATATCTGATGATATAGATATAGTTGTATATACAGCTGCTATTCATCCAGAAAACCCAGAATTAGTTGAAGCAAAAAATAAAAATAAATTGACAATAAATAGAGCGGCATTTTTAGGCCAATTAATGAGAGAGTACAAAAACTCAATTGCAGTTTCAGGAACGCATGGAAAAACTACTACAACATCAATGTTATCTACTGTATTTGAACAGGCTGAATTAGACCCTACAATATTAGTTGGTGGTAACTTAAAATCAATAGGCGGAAATGTTAAAATAGGTCATTCAGATCATTTTATAACAGAAGCTTGTGAATATGTTGATAGTTTCTTAAACTTCAATCCTAAAATTGCAATAGTATTAAATATAGAAGAAGATCATCTTGATTACTTCTCTGGAATAGATGAAATAAAAGCATCATTCAACAAATTCGGTAAACTTTTACCTAAAGATGGTTACTTTGTAATCAATGGAGATAACCCTAACATGGATATATTACATGATGTTAAGGCAAAGGCTATCAAATTTGGTAAAAAAGAATCAAATGATGTTATAATAGAAAACATTGAATTTGATGATTTAGGCTGTGGATCTTTTGATTTAAATTACATGGGTAAAAAATTAACTGGATTTAAATTAAGTGTACCTGGTCTTCACAACATATACAATGCTACATCAGCAATAATCGTTTCATTAGTTTCTGGAATAGATTTAGAAACTATACAAGAAGGAATTTTAGCTTATACTGGTGTTGGTAGAAGATTTGAAAGAAAAGGTGAATACAATAACGCTGCTGTAATAGATGATTATGCACATCATCCAACTGAAATAAAAGCAACATTATCTACTGCAAAAAGATTTAAAAAAGGAACTTTATGGTGCGTATTCCAACCACACACTTACAGTAGAACAATATCTTTACTAGATGAGTTTGCAGAAGCATTCTACTCAGCTGATAAAGTTATAATAACTGATATCTATGCTGCTAGAGAAGATGACCCAGGAACTGTTCATTCAAAAGATTTAGTTCAAAAATTACAACACAATAACGTAGATGCTATATATATATCAGAATTTGATGATATAGTTAAATACTTAAAAGAAAATGTTCAACCAAACGATGTAGTAATAACTACTGGTGCTGGACCAATTTACTTAGTTGGTGAACAATTAATAAAAGAAGCTTAATTGTATATTTCTATAAAAAATAGACTAATTTGAAAAACAAATTAGTCTATTTTTATTTTTATTAATTTTAAAAAGTTATATATTTTATAAAATTTACATATATTTAAATTATTCACTATCTGATATTTTAAATATATCTGTTTTTATATAGTCAAAAAGATTATTTGAAACTTCATAATAAGAGATTAAATTATTCACTATTATTTTTACATAATCCTCTCCCATTATATCTACTCTAGCTTCATAATTATCTGAAGTTATGTTAATAGTAAATTTATATTTACATCTTTCTCTAGCTTTTTCTGGTTGTATTTTTCCGACTAATCTTTTTTGTACCATTTTACTAGCTAAATCGTCATAACTCCATCCACTTATTTTCTTTGTTTCCTCTCCATAATCTATTGTTACTTGCTTCCATGTTTTATATTGTTTTATAAAATCAAAAGAAGTATATATACTCGTATCTAAAATTTCTTTGAATTCTTTTTTATAAGCTACTGGCACTTTATAATATTCTTCTTTGTTTACTGTATAAACCCTAAATACATTTAAATCTGTAGAAAATTTTATATCATCATCTGTATATCCCTCATATATAGGTTTATAAGAATCCGGTGTTCTAATTTTACTAAATTCATTGAAAGAATATTGGAATTCTTGTACTTTTTCTTCTTCCATTCTAACGTTAGAAACATTCCCATCTGATATATATATTTTCTTCTTGCTTTTAAATTGACTTAAAAGACTTCTTGCATCTACTTTTTCTTCCACATCTGGAATCTTAGTACCCTGACCTTTTCCTACATTAGAAAAGTAATTAAAAGCAGCAAAATATATTATAAAGAAACAAATTATCCCCATTATTAAAATGGCACTTTTCTTCACCTTTCTTTTTGACATTATATTTCCCTCCATGCCTTAAAATTATCTATGATAATTATATAACTTTTTATTTAATTTTTTAAGTATTATTTATCATTATTAAGACATTCTTTAGAATTACAGTCAATACATGGAACTTCATCTATTATTTCAGGCTCTATCTCTACTTCTTTATTACATAAATCAAACTCACTTATACATGGTTCTACATGGACTGTTATTCCTTTTATAATTGCCAATTCATTAATTAATTTCTTTTCTAAATCATTAGCTATATCATGACCTTGTTTTACTGTTAAAGCTCCATCTACACAAATAACTAAATCTACATATGCAAATGCACCATGTTTTCTTGTTCTCATAGTTTTTATATGTTTTACGCCTGTTGTTTCTTTACAGTATTCTATTATTTGTTTCTCTTGTTCCTCATCTATAGAAACATCCATAAGTTCATTCATTGAATTTGTAAATATCTCTAATGCAACTTTACACACTATAAGCGCAACTACTATAGTTGCTATCGGTTCTAAAATTTTATAACCTAGCATAGCTCCACCGATACCTATAAATGCTGCTACTGACGAAAGTGCATCAGATCTATGATGCCATGCATCAGCCTTAAGAGATGGTGAATTTATTTTTTTTGCTACCTTTATAGTTATTCTATATTGATATTCTTTTATTGCTATTGATATTACTGCCACTACAAGTGGTATTAATGTCGGTACCTTCACTTCATCTAAATTAAATATTTTCTTTGCTCCATCAACACCTATAGTTACAGCTACAACAATCAACATAATTGATAATAAAAATGATACTAATGTTTCTGCTTTTTCATGCCCATAATTATGCTCTTTGTCGCCTGGTTTTGATGAAATTTTATTTCCTATTAAAACGCCAACTGAAGTTATAATATCTGATGCAGAATGAATACCATCTGCTATCATAGCAGTTGAATTACCAATTACCCCTGCTAATACTTTTATAATTGATAAAAATACATTCCACAAAATCGCCAAAATTGTGACTTTACTTGCCTCTTCATATCTTGTTTCCATATAAATTCCCTCCTAATTAAATAAACTTCTATATTGCTAATGGATATATGTTTCTTTCAATATTAATTATCATTTCCCTAAAACGTAAAAATCACCTAGGAATTCTAGGCGATTTTTCTATTTTTATATTAAATTATGTTTATTATTTCCACTTATATGATATTTTTTATTTTATTTATATATACCCATTAAGTTCGTTTTAAAACAATTTTTGTATATTTTATTGTGTTATTCATTATATTATAACACCTAAAAGTAGAAATTGTAATCAAAATAAGCAAGTTTTTTCAATTAATTCTCAATTGATTTTACAGCTATTTTTCTATTTTTCTAGCCTTAGAATCTATAAAGCACAACCAATATCCAAGACTAGTACTTCTATTGTCACATGTTTGATATGTTGTAAAACCTGTTGTTCCTTTATCCGGTTGTTCAGATTTTTTGCCCGGTATTGCATAAATATAATTTTTTCTCTTGTTATATTCATCATATTGAACTCCAAATAAGTAATGTCTGTATTTATATGAATTCATAGCTATATCACTATACATAGTATAATTTAAACTATTTACATATCCTAAATAAGGCATTGTATAACCACTCATTGTAGTTGGTGTAATTTCTATCTTCCACCATCTTGTATTTGGGATATAATCCGCTGCAAATGGTTTAACTTCTTTAAAATATTTTAGACCTTTCTTTATTTGTCTAGGCATAAGTAATTTTCCTGCACTTAATTTTTCATCAAAATCTGTGTTGCTTTTTTGAATAGTTTTTGGTTGATTGTATTGTTCTTGTTTCATATTTTTTCGTTTGTTTTGGGTTCTATCTTTAGAAATTAATTTTTGTTGTTTTGGTTTGATATTATTGTCTCTTTCATCTTTTGGCATTTGTAGAGGTTTTGCGCATTCTTTTTTCGGTTTTGACTGTTGATTTGGTGTATTTTCTTCTTGATTTGTTTCTTCTATTTCTTCTACCTCTTCATATTCGTATTCAGGTTCTTCGTATTCAATATATTCATACTCCTCAATATCTTCTGTATCTTGTGGTTCGACCTCTTCTGTCTGTTGTATTTCTTCCGGTTCACTTGTATCTTGTGTTTGTAGGTTGTCATCTTCATTATCTAAATCATCTTCATATATATATTCTACTTCTTCATATTCATATTCGCCTTCATCAGGATTTACATATTCTACTTCTTCGTATACATCATTTCTATCGATATATTCTTCTTCATCACTTTCTGTGTATTCCTCGATTTCTTCTTCCGGTTCAAATATTAACTCTTCATAATTTTCTATTTTATTACCTTTAAATCCGATAAGTGGAACATATTTATCATAAGTAAGTGCAATTGCCTTAATATCACTATCATCTTCACCTAAATCTAGTACAAATTCACCCTTTCCTTGAGAGTTTAGATTAATTCTTCCTAAATTTAATCTTTCATAATCAGTACGAAGAGCGATTACATCATATCCATCTTTTAGATTTTTTAAATTTTCAACATATAGCGCTACTATTGATTTTTCATCATTTACTTCTATTTTAGCAAAGGCTTTAGGAAGAACACGTTCTTTACTTCTAAAGTTCATGTCCTTTGCCTCTAATATGATATAGTCTCTTTTAAATTTTCTTTTAGAAACCACTACTTATCCCTCCTTAAACATACTTGCTCAAAATATTATATGTTTAAGGTTTTGGAAAATAGTATTATTTAGATGAAAATTTATTTATTTCATTAGATAAATTAGCAAATTCATCTATGCTAAGAGTTTCTCCTCTTCTTTTTTCATCTATGTTTGCAGCTTTTAACGCCTCTTTTATTTGATCTTTTGATAAGAATCCTAAGCCGCCTAAAGAGTTTAATAAAGTTTTTCTTCTTTGTCCGAAAGATGCTTTTACTGTTTTGAAGAAAATATCTTCATTATCAACAATATATTTTTTCTCATCTCTAACATGAAGTCCTATAACTATTGAATCTACATTTGGTTGTGGGACAAACATATGTCTCGGAGCTTTTGCAACTATTTCTGTATCACAGTAATATTGAACAGCTACTGATAATGCACCATAATCTTTTGTAGATGGTTGTGCATTCATTCTGTCTGCAACTTCCTTTTGAACCATTACTACTATGTCAGTAACAGGAATATCTTCTTCTAAGAATTTCATAACTATTGGTGTAGTTATATAGTATGGAAGATTGGCAACTAATTTTACTGGTCCTCCATTTAACTTTTCTTTTATTAATCCTTGTACGTCTACTTTTAATATGTCTTCATTTACAACTTCAACATTATCTAAATCAGCTAATGTTTCTTTTAATATTGGGATTAATGTCTTGTCTATCTCGATAGAAACTACATTTTCAGCTACTTTTCCCATCTCTCTTGTTAGTGTTCCTATACCAGGTCCAACCTCGATTATTTTATCAGTTTCTGATAATCTAGCTCCTTCTAATATTCTGTCTATTACATTATCATCTATTAAGAAGTTTTGTCCTAAAGACTTTGAAAACTTAAAGTTGTGTTTATTTACTACTTCTTTGGTAGCTCTATGTGATGAAAGTCTATCCATTATTTTTTCCTTTCCTTAAATAATATTTTATTAAAATATTTCTATTATTTTTATCAATTATTATCTTATTAATACTAAGACATTTTTATTGACACATTTTCAATTTTAATATAAAAGCTATCTTTATTTTATTATTCTTCAGTATTATCTATAGAGTTTACAGCTTCAACAAATTCTTCTCTTGAAACTCCATAATTATTTAATCTGCTTAGGAATTGTTTTGCATTTCCGTATCCTATCCCTAATATTTGACCGATTTTATCTCTTCTATAAGATGCATCTTCATTTCCGATTAAATTATTTCTTATTAAGTCAACTTGTCCAAATTCGTCTCTCTTATTGCTACTTTCAGTTCTAACTTTATTAAGTGCTTTTATTATACTTTCTGGAGATGCATTTTCTATCCCTATATCTCCATCTTTTTTAGCTTCTTCCCTTGGTAAAAATGCATGTTTACATCCAGGTACTTCTTGAGCTATCTTCTTTCTTATTTTTTCACCAGCAAAATCTGGATCAGTAAAGATTATTACCCCTCTTCTCTTTTGGGCAGCTTTGATTCTCTCCATAACACCTTTAGGAAATCCAAATCCACCAGTTGTTATAAGTTCAGCATCTAAGGCTCTTTTTACTGCTGTAACATCGTCTCTACCTTCTACTACTATTATCTCTTTTATCATTTAATTTCACCTTTTTATTTTATATTTATTAAATTAGTATAAATTATCGTGTCTATATATTGCTAAATTTCAATGATTTCTTATCTCATTCGCATCTTTATATTTTAAATTTTTTTCATTATTTAATCAATCCTTTTTACAAAAGTCATCAATATATTTGATTAAAGTACTGTATTTTACACTAAAGTACTTAATTTATGATAAAATTTATATATTAAAGTTATTTACATATAAATTATAATTATACAAAAATTTTAGAGGGAGAATATTTAATGAAATTAAAAACGGGGATTAAAAATTTAATAACATTTTTTTTAATTGCAATTATATGCGTATGTGGTTATAGGATTTATGAAAAACTAAATGACTATAAAAAGGCAGACGATTTATACGCTAATTTAAGAACAGAAAAAGAAGCAAATCTTGATAAAAATAATAGTAATTCAGGTACAGCCAATACTATAGATTTATCATCTATAAACAAAGATTTTGTATGTTGGATTAATATCGAAAATACAAATATAGACTATCCAGTTGTCCAAAGTAAAGACAATTCTTACTATCTTCATCGTGATATCTATGGAAATTATCTATATGCGGGGACTACATTTTTAGATTATAGAGATTATTATGATGACAGTAAAAATTTAATTATTTATGGTCATAATATGAAAAATACTACTATGTTTAGTCAACTTGAAAAATTTAAAGAGGAATCATTTTTTAAATCAAATCCTACTATAACTTTAACAGATAAAAATGGGGAGAAAAATTATGAAGTTTTTGCTGTTTTATTAGTTAAGAAGGATTATCCATATACTATTCCGAACTTTAATAGTGATGACGAATATAATAAATTTTTAAATAAAATTGTCGATGATTCAATATTCAGCACGCAAAATAAACCTACATCCTCAGATAAAATACTTACATTAAGTACTTGTAGTTATGAATTTAAGGATGCTAGAACTGTAGTATTTTGTAAAGAAAAGAAAATAAATTAGATTTTATGGGGGGTTATTATGATAGTATCTAAAAAGCAAAAGTATAAATCTTTAAAAAATAGTAATTTAAATAATAAAAGTGTACTAATACTCGACTCATTTATATCGTGCATGAACAAGAAATCTCATAATATAAATATTCCAACAAATATAAATACACTTGGATATAGATGTTTTTATGATTGTGAAAATATAAAATCTTTATATGTTCCTCCAAATATATCGAATATTGAAAAAGGGGCATTTTATAACTGTAAAAGCTTAGAGAAAATTGAACTTCCAAAAGAATTATCTGATTTAAAAGATGAAACTTTCTATAATTGTTCAAGTTTACAATCAATAAATATACCAGATGATGTTTCTTATATTGGAGAAAGGTGCTTTTTAAATTGTGAAAATTTAAAAGAAATCAATTTTTCTAACAAGGTAAAATCTATTAATGACTCTGCATTTAAAAATTGCTCTAACTTAACTAAAATTCAAATTCCTAATTCAGTTGAAGTTATCAGCAAAAATGTATTCTTTAATTGTTTTAACTTAGAAGAAGTTATATTACCTGATAATATCGATATATTAGAATCTTGTTTATTTGCTAATTGTAAAAAGCTAAATAAAATCAATATTGGACAAAATATTACAGAAATAAAGGAGCTTGCCTTCTTTGAATGTAGCAGTTTAAGTTCTTTAGATTTACCTCAAAATTTATCAAATTTAGGCTCTAGGGTATTTTCTAATTGTACTAATTTACAAAATATAAATTTGCCAAATTCGATTATTTCTATTGGACAAGGCATTTTCTCAAATTGTACTAATTTAATAAAAGTTACTTTACCAAACAAACTTACATATATACCATCTAGTACATTTAATAATTGTATTAATTTAGAAGAAATCAATCTACCTAAAACTGTAAAACAAATAGATAATTCAGCATTTTCTAATTGTAAAAAGTTAAAAACTATAGATTTACCTGAAACATTGCAGTCTATTGGTTCGGATTCATTTTCAGGTTGCGAAAAATTAAATCATATTACTTTACCTGACTCTTTAAAAAATATAGGTACAGCGGCATTTTATGATTGTAAATCATTATCAGAAATAAATATACCAAATACAATTAATACATTAAGTCCTTTGACTTTTGCTAATTGTAGCAATTTAGAAAAAATCAAGCTCCCTAAAATGTTTGATAAAATACCAGATTCGTGCTTTGCAAATTGTACGAACCTATATGATATAAATTTACCTGAAACGTTAAATTATATAAATTCATATGCATTTTCAAACTGTTCATCATTAGAAAATATTAGATTACCTAAATCTATAAAAATGATAGGTGAACGTGCATTTAATAACTGTACTAATTTACGTAAGATTATTATTCCTAAATACATTAAATCAATCAGCAATTCTGCATTTGATAATTGTAATAATCTTGTTATTTACGGAGAAAAAAATTCTTATGCACATAAGTACGCTATTGCAAATAAAATAGATTTTGAAGAATATAAATTTATAAGCCTTCGAGGTATTTCTATAAAAAATTCATTTATATCTATGCTAAATAACAACCAAAGTAAATTAGATTTAGTTTTATACCCTGAAAATACAAATGATATTTTCAAAGTAAAATGGAGCTCTTCTGATGAAAATATCGTATCGGTAAAAGACGGCATTATTACTAGCCATAATGTGGGTATAGTAACTATAACTGCACAAGTTGGATATAATAAAATAGCAAAATGCATAGTTCAAGTTGAACGACCTTTAGAATCTATAAAACTTGAAACTGATTATTTAAGTTTAAATAAAAGCGAATCTAAATCTTTAAAAATAGAATATTTCCCTAAAAATCATACTTGCACAGATAACCCAGTTTGGAAATCTTCTGATGAAAATATTGTAAAAGTAGACTCTTATGGAAATATTACAGCTATTTCTAAAGGTGATTGTATTATTACGTGTACTTTAGATGGTAAGTCTGACTCTTGCAAAGTTAATGTTGATTTACCATTAAAAGAAATTACGCTAGACAAAACTTCATTAAATTTAAAATGCAATGAATCATATAAATTAAATATATCTTATATACCAGAAGATACTACAGATGTTATATCATTAAATTGGTCTTGTATGGATTCATCTATAGTTGCAATCAATGATGATGGTACTATCAAAGCATTAAATCCAGGAACTACAGTAATAACTGCATCTGCTAATAATAAAATTGCAACTTGTATAGTTACTGTTAGATCTTGTATTTCTGCAGTTAAATTTAAAGATGATAGAATTAATTTAAAAGTAGATGATTCACTAAGTTTAGAAATACTAGATCAAAATAATGATTATGTTGAAAACGAACTTATAACTTGGAATATTTCAGATAGTAAAATAGCTAAAATAGAAAACAATCGCTTAATAGCTACAAATGAAGGTACTACTGTAATAGTTGCCCAAGTTGAGGGACTAATAGCTGCTGCTATTTTAAATGTTTCTTTGAAAAAAATTCGTTTATTCGATGTAAATTATTTAAAATCTAGTTCAAATATTATAACAGGAAAAGGAATAGTCGGAGCTACTGTTAAAGCCTTCAACAACAATGAATTAATTAGTGATACATGCATTATAAGTTCAGATAAAAAATTCTTACTTCATATCGAACCGCAAGAGCCCGGCTCAGAAATAATAGTAGAAATATCTAAACATGGATATGAAACTAAAGAAGAAGTTATAACATCTTTATATGAATTTGATACATTTTATGTAGATTCAGTTGAAACATTAGATTCTAACAACATATATATTTCAGGAAGAGGTTGTAGCGGGGCTTATATAAGGGCTTACATAAAAAATACTCAGATAGGAAAGGCTTGTTCTGTAAATTCAGATGGACATTTTAAGATGCATCTTCCAAAAATAAAATCAGACACAGTCGTAACTTTAAAAATGAGACAAACTAATTATGTAACAGCTAATAAAAATATTATTATTCCATAATATAAAAAGGAGTAGTCAATCCAGATTGGATTGATTACTCCCTTTCTTTTACAATGATTTTCATATTTTAAGTAAGATTACTTCTCTTTTGCTATTAGAGTTTTAATTTACCTTTAATCAATATTGTCGCATATTTCTAATAAATTTTATATTTTTACTCATATATAATAGCAAATTAATGTCATTAGAATATAAAACTATTTTTTAAGATATTTTCGCTTTCCTGTTGATCGTCTATTTTCTATAATGTCGGAAAATATTACTTAAAAATTTATATTATCATTTTATATTCTAAGGTATTTTTATAATACCACTTCTCTTAAATATCTCTGATTTTTTAATCCTGTTTATCTACTTATTCTCTAGTTTATCTATTACTATATTTGTTACTTCTTAATTTGTTACTTATTCTCCCTTATTTATTGCCTTTTTATTTTATACTTTATATAAACTTTCTATAATTTTTTTCTACGTTTATTATCAATCCATAATCCAATCAATACAATTAATGAAATTGATCCTATTATGATTTCATTTGTTAAGTTAGTATCACCTGTTTGTACATTTTGTTCTGGCTTTGTACTTTCCTCTGGATTACTTGGCATATTTGGTTTTACTGGATTCTCAGGTTTATTCGGATTACTTGGGTCATCCGTATCTTCTGGTTTCTCAGGTTTATCTGGATTTACTGGGTTATCCGAATCATCTGGGTCTCCAGGCTTATCTGAATCACCTGGATCATCTGGATTCTCTGGATCACTTGGGCTATCTGGTTTCCCTGGATTTTCAGGTTTTTCTGGCTCATTTGGTTTATCCGAATCATCTGGATTTCCTGGTTTATCTGGATCACTTGGTTTATCCGAATTATCTGGATTTTCAGGTTTTTCTGGCTCATTTGGTTTATCTGAGTCATCTGGATTTTCAGGCTTATCTGGATTACTTGGTTTATCCGAATCATCTGGATTTCCTGGCTTATCTGGATTACTTGGTTTATCCGAATTATCTGGATTTCCTGGTTTTTCTGGATTACTTGGTTTATCCGAGTCATCTGGGTTTTCAGGTTTATCCGGGTCTCCTGGATTCTCAGGTTCATCTGTTATAATAAATGTATTAATAATTGTAACAACTTCTTTTTTTACATCTACTTTTACATTCTCTTTATCGATTTTCACCATATATCCATCATGATTTGGTTCACTTATATTATATTTATTTCCATAGATTATATCAGTAACTATTTTTTCTGTTCCTAATTCATCATAAGTAAATTTTATATACTTCTCTGTTGAACCATCTGCAAATTCTCCAGAAACTTTTATTGTAAATATTTCATCACCTTTTAGTTTCTCAATGTTAGAAACATCTTTTTTAACGTATAATGAAACATCTTTCGAATCGAACATTTCAACCTTTTGAATTTCCCCATTTTCTTTTACAGTAAATTTAATATCTTCTGCCAATAAGTATCCATCTGGAGCTTGTTTTTCTACTAAAGTATACTCTCCAACTGGTAATCTATTGATCTTATGAGGTTCTGTAGTACTTGTCCACTCTTCTATTATATTTCTTGCTGAATCAATTATTTGTAGCGTTGCGCCTGGCAATTCTTCGCTCGTAACTATATCTTTTTTAGATATCTCTACCTTTGTATAGTCATCTTGCATTATTGTAGAACCCTTGATATTTCCTTCTGCATCTATTGTAAATTCAATATCTTGTGCTAGTAAATATCCTTTTGGTGCTGCTTTTTCTCTTATTGTGTATGTTCCTGCTTTTAAATTATTTATAACATGTGGTTTAGTTGTAGATGTCCAGCTTTCTATTATTTTTCCTTTTGAATCGAGTAATTCCAGCTTCGCTCCTTCTATCTCCTCACCTGTCGTTATATCTTGTTTTGATATTGGAACATTATTTGTTTTTTCAACATCATATATTGAAAATTCTTGGACTTTTCCTGTCTCTTCAATTACTACTTTTACATCTTCTGCTAAGTTATACCCCTTCGGCGCTTTTACTTCATGTAGTATATATTCACCTACTGGTAATTTACTTATCGTATACGCTTTATTTTCCGACGTAAATTCTGCTACTATATTTCCTTGGCTATCTAGTAACTGTAATTGTGCTCCTTCTAAGATTTCTTTTGTCTCTAGATCCTTTTTAGTTATTTCTACTTTTGTGTAGTCATCTTTCATTTCAACTCTTTGGATTTCTCCAGTTTTATCTACTTTGAACTCTACATCTTCTGCTCTCACATATCCATCTGGTGCTGTGATTTCTCTTAAGATATACTCACCTATCGGCAATTTATTTATCTTATAAGGTTCTGCGGTACTTGTCCATTCTTCTAATACTTTTCCTGTTGATTTTTCAATTACTTGCAACGTTGCACCTGGCAATTCTTTACTCGTAACTATATCTTTTTTCGATATTTCTACCTTTGTATAGTCATCTTGCATTATTGTTGAGCCTGTGATATTTCCTTCTGCATCTATCGTAAATTCAATATCTTCTGCTAGTAAATATCCTTTTGGTGCTACTTTTTCTCTGATTGTGTATGTTCCTGCTTTTAAGTTATTTATAACATGTGGTTTAGTTGTAGATGTCCAACTTTCTATTACTTTGCCTTTTGAATCCAGAAGTTCTAGCCTCGCTCCTTCTATCTCCTCACCTGTCGTTATATCTTGTTTTGATATTGGAACATTATTTGTTTTTTCAACATCATATATTGAAAATTCTTGGACTTTTCCTGTCTCTTCAATTACTACTTTTACATCTTCTGCTAAGTTATACCCCTTCGGCGCTTTTACTTCATGTAATGTATATTCACCTACTGGTAATTTACTTATTGTATACGCTTTATTTTCTGATGTAAATTCTGCTACTACATCTCCTTGGCTATTTAGTAACTGTAATTGTGCTCCTTCTAAGACCTCTTTTGTCTCTAGATCTTTTTTACTTATTTCTACTTTTGTGTAGTCGTCTTGCATTTCAACTTTTTGGATTTCTCCGCTATTTGAAACGGTAAACTCTACATCTTCTGCTCTAACATATCCATTTGGTGCTGTTATTTCTCTTAAGATATATTCACCTATTGGAAGTTTATTTATGATATGGTCTTCTTCAGTTGTAGTCCATTCTTCAACAATTTTATTTGTATCTTTTTCAATTACTTGTAAAATAGCCCCTAATACAGGTTTTCCTGTTGTTATATCTGTCTTTGATATAGAAACTTTACCTGTTGTTTTTTTATTTGTAACTGTAGATAATACATCCTCATCACTCATAGTTACTGATGTTTTATCTATTGACTCTAAAATATACCTATTTCCTATTTGTTCCTCAGAAATTTCGTATTTATTTCCGTAAATCACTCCAGGTACATCTTGAGCTTGTCCTATATTGTTTTTGTCAAATATAAATTGTTTTGTAGTTTTTCCCTCTACATCTGAAAATTGTCCTGTAACTTTTATAGTAAATACATCTTCATCAGAAAGTGTTGCATTATCTAGTATTTTTTTAACTACAGATAATTTTCCTGATTGTTTTCTTATATTAGTTACTGATAATACTTTAACTTGTATAGAACCATCTAAAGTTACTGACTTTGTATTGTAAACAACATCATAATTGTCATTACTTATTTCAGATATTGTGTAAGTTTCACCATATATAGTATTTTCAACTATAACTTGTTTATTTAATTGATCTTTAGTGATTTCTATTGTCTTTGAATTTGTTCCATCAGAAAATTTACCACTTACTATTAATGTGAATATATCTTCATCACTAACTGTATTTATATTTTCAACATTTTTTGTTACAGCTAAAAGCCCACTAGCTTTTTTTGAATTAACAACTTCCACTAGTTGATTCTTTTTGTTAACTGTTACTTTACCTCTGTCTGTAATAAGCACATTATACGAATCTGAATTTTCTTCAGTTATTGTATAATTATTTCCGTAAATAACATTTTCGACTTCTTTATTTACACCATCTAGAGCTTCTTGTTTTGTAAATGATATTGTTTTTTGTTGTGAACCATCAGAAAATTCTCCACTAACAACTATATTAAATACTTCATCTATATTAAATTGATTTCCATCAACCAATGTTTTCTTTACAAATAATGAAACATCTTTTGTATCAAACATCTCTACTTTTTGAGTAGTATCAGTTTCTGTTATTGTAAAATCAATAGAATCTGCTATTAAATATCCATCTGGTGCAGATTTTTCAACTAATGTATAGTCTCCCGGTTCTAAATTATCTATTTGATATGGTTTACCTGTTGATATCCACTCTTCAACAACTGTACCTGTCGATTTATCAATTATTTGAAGTGTAGCTCCTGGTAATTCCTCATTTGTAACAATATCTTTTTTAGATATTTGTACATTTATTTTATGGCGTTTCTCTTTTTTGTTAGTAATATATCCTGCATAGCCATTTTGGACTTTAACTATACTATCTTTTTTATTTAAATTAATTGTATAAACAGTATCATCTAATATATATCCTTCTGGTGATTTGACTTCTTTTACATAGTAAGTATTTAATAACAGTTTACTAGATAAATCTTCTCCATTAGATGTTGTTATTATTTTTGTTACTAAATTTGTACATTCTTTGTCAGAATAAATACCAAATTCAGCGCCTGATAATATTTTGTTTGTATTCTCTTCATCAACTTTAGTTATTGATATTTGTGCTGATTCTGTAGTCCCAGGTATACTTACACCAACTTTTGCTGGTTCAGCAATTAACGTTATATCCTCATTGAATGAGTTCTTTGTTGAGTATAAATATCCAAATGAGTTCCAAGCAACTTCTCCTGGTATAGCATCATCGCCTATAATACCTTCAAAGTAAACTCTTAACATTTGTCCTTGTTTTAATTTAAAACCATCCTTTAATGTTACACGTAGAGATTTATGAACATTTTTGTCATATGATGAATCCCAAGTAGTCACAGAATTCCAATCTTCATCTGTATAAGAAATTTTGCTAGAATATCCTACTGAATATTGAGATGAATCAACAGTTGATATGAAGTTTTTATCACTATCTAATATATCAACTTTAAAGTTTGGATTATCTGATAAGTAAACAGTAAATTCTGAGTTTCTAGAACTGTTTAAATTTACAGTACCTACATCTCCTACATGAGGGAATTTATCTATTAATGTTAAATTATATATATCACCCTCGCTGTTACTTTTTACATATAACGTATATCCTACTTTTTGACCTGCACCGCTACTTATAACAGTATTATCATTTTGTTTATATCCATATCCATTGGCATGATTATCACCATAACCATTACCAGTTTTATCTTCGTCTAACACTTTATCATATCCTGATAAATCACTTATCTGTTTAAATGAATATGTTGCATAGTTTCCAAATATATGTGCTGATGCTTGATTTTCTATAGCATCTTTTTTCTCGCCGTTAATTTCAACTTTCGTTACATTTCCTTCTGTAACGTTATCTTTCTTAAATGATTGTGTTGGAACTAGCGATACATTATTCACATATGTACCGAAATTCGCTATATCACTGTCATTTGCTGATACAAATGTTATTTCTGCATATCCCCCACTTGGAATAGTATATTTTTCGTTCTCTAACTTCCAAGTTAAAACTTGAACATCTTTTCCTTCTGAATTAGTTTTTGTCGATACATCTAAAAGATTTCCTATATCAAAACTATCTCTCTTACTTCCATCTTTATTATAAATAGTAATATTTTGAGTATGCTTACTATTTTTAGATAAAGTATATGGATTAGGTAAAGTATCAATCACTGTATAATTGACCATATCAGAAGAATCATAATTATTTCCACTATTGTTTACTTTTATTGTCCATTTTAAAGATGATTTTATAGCTATTTTAGAATTTTCATCTACCTCATGCAATTCATTACTTCCTGCATTATAAAATCCATCTAATTTTTTACTTATCCCTGGGAATATACCTACTTTTTTAATTGTTACATCAGATTCATACCAAGTTGTATTTTCGCCACCATAAATTCCATCATAATTTTTATTTAATATATTACAAGATCCATCATTTTTAGGTGATTTATCTGTATTTGTTGAAAATGGTAGTTTTACATCATTTCCTGGTGCCTCTTTTTCTGTAGTATCATATGCAAATGCTATTTTATTTACTGATGATAAGTCTGCAACATTGTTATCAATTTCACATAAATATGTAAATACTATTGCATGACCCGGCTCTAACTCTGCCCCTTCATTAAATGTAAATACAATTTTCTCATTATTATCATAAGCAGCATTTACAACAATACCTGCATCTAAAGTTACACCTTGAGGTAAATTAATATCACTAGCATAATTTATAGTTGTTATTTGGTTTGATTGATTTACATTATAAAACGCATTAGAATCTTTACCTAGTGTGATATATTTGAATCCTTTAGGAAGAATGTCTACAGCTTTTTTAAGTGGAAGATTATCACTACTATTTGCATCATTATATATAACATATGTGTATACTACTGCATTTTGCGTGCTTCCATAACTATAAAGTGAATTACCATTTACTGAGTAATATCCAGATACAGAATCCTCATTATATCTAGTATATTTACCAATTGATTTTATTCCTTTTTGTGTCCATATATTATTTTTTATTGCTGGGTAATAATACTCTGTTTCACCTTCAGCAACAACATTATTTTTTATTCTTAATTCGATAGTATTGTGAAGTCTATAGTCAACTGCTCCGTCTTTAGGGACTTCTGTTGCTTTCGAGAATTCACTTGTCGTAACTGCTTCAAAAGTCAGTTCTATTGTATCTCCATTTTTTAGTACTCCACTTCCAAAACTAAAGTTCATATAATACCAGTTTGCACTTCCATTTAATCTTAATGGATTTTCTGTAACTATATTCCCATTAGAATCAGTTTGTTTTTCTGTAATATTTAATGATTTACTTTTATCGATAATATCGTTATTTGTGAATCTATCCATAAAAGAAATATCCCAACAATTTATGTCTTTTCCTGTATTGTTTGTATATTTAATTTTAAATGTTACCTTATCTCCTACTGAAATAGGATTTGTTTTGTTATCTGCTAACTTTCCATCTACATATGCTTGTTTTATAACTTTTGTTTCTGGATAAGTAAGCTCAACTGTTGCATCATCTGATATTTGAGTACTATTGAAATTTAGTGTTGCTGTATTTACAATAGTTCCTGCCTCTACTTCATCTGAAGACTTAGGCGTTGCAATTACATTTATACCATTTACTACCTTAAAATCAGTTCCTACATCTCCAAAATTAAAAGTTATAGATTTTACATTAACTATATCTTTATCATCGATTAAAGATGTTAATTTTGAGTTTTGTGAAGGATTGTCTATTTTTATAGTTTTAGTTGAATAATCATTAAACATGACTTCTACATTATAATTATCTATCCCCTCATAAGAACCTGTTGTTATTTCTTTAAGTTTGAATTTGGAATTTACCCCATTCCATGTTGAGAAATCATCTCTGACTGTTACATTTTTTAATGAATTTTTTGAAGTATTAGAAAAACCAGCTATAGTAAATGTAACATCTTCACCAGATCCGATTGGTACAGAAGCCTTATCTACAGATTTATTTATTTTTAAATCTACATCTTTAGGCGTTTGATATGTTTTGCTTTCTTCTCCCTCAACATTTAATGTATTTACTATTGATCTATATCCATTAAGATTAAATAATGAGTCAAAAGTTTTATCTTTTGGATATGTTAATGTAACAGTTTGGTTGAAAGTTTGATTTGGCTCAAGATTTACATCTTTCCATGTTAAGATGCCATCTTTTAATTCAAGATTATATTCATCCAAATCACCAGATGTTGTTATTGTTATATTATCGCCATCTATTTTCCACCAGTCTATAACATTTCCGTTTTTATCAACAGGTAAAATATCTTTTACATCAACTTTAGTTTTTTCTTTCCCCGTATTTGATATGTTTAAAGTGTATGTAACGCTTTGACCTTCTCTTATATCATCAGAGCTAGATGTTTTATTAACTCCAATTTTATATCCATCAAGTCCGATTTTTACTGTTGCTTCTGCTTTTTGTCCATTATTATTTGTAACTTGATTTTTTACATCAATAGTTTTTTCTTCACCAGTAATTAATTTATCTGGTAAATTTTCTGTTACAACTTTCGCGTTGTATCTTAAGTCTATTTTTGACCCTTTTTTAACATTCCCAATTTCCCATGTTATTGTATAAGACTTAGTTAATTCATTGTATTTTACTGTTCCTGTATAATCCCCTGATTTAATTGTATTATTAGACTTATCATACTCTGGAACTAAACCTGCTGGCATAATATCCACTATAGTCTGTTTTTCTGAATCAAGTTCACCATAATTAGAAACTTCTACTGTATAAGTTATAGTTTCACCATCTTTAAATATCTTGTATGAATCATTTGCGTATTTATTTAAAGATATTCTCGCTGATGGTTTTACCACTTTATTTACAGTTTCATTAGTGTTTTTATTGTTTACAGTTGCAGTATTTTTGATAAGAGTTCCTTCATTACAATCAGTAACTTTCACATAAAAAATATAAGTTTTTTGAGCTCCTGCATCTAAGCTATTAACAACCCATTTTACTTTGTTATTTTCTAGTGTATATCCATTAGTCCATTGTTCTTGATTTATAATTTGAGTATTTTGTGGGATTATATCCTCTACAACAAAATTCTCTAATTCGGAACTACCATCGTTTTCTACAGTGATTTCATATTTTATAATGTCACCTATTTCTACATCTGAACCATTTTTTCCAACAACTTCACTAGATTTTCTTGAAGTTATTCTAGCAGTTGTAGGAGGTACAGTTGTAGTAACTTTATCTTCTGAAGTTGAGTTAGAATTTCCTACTATAGGTTTGGCATCAAAGCTAACCTTGTTTGTTATAGTTTCTTCTTGTTGTGTTTTTTCTGCAACTAAATTTGATGTATAAAGAGTAACTTGCATATCTGGCTCTTTAATTTCACTGTCTGGATTTAAATCATTTTGCCTCGTATGAATTATCTTTATTTTTCTTCCTTCGATAGTAATTTTGGCATCTTTTTCACTTACTTCTAGAATCTTTTTGCCTCCTATTGTAAGTACTCCATTAGATGAATTTATTTCACCTTTTGGCAGATTAATCGAACTAGGTAGTTCCAACTCATCTGTAACAGTATATTCTTTTGTAAATATCTCGCCTACATATCCTTTATTATTTGATGTAGCTTTGATATTGTATACTATTGATTCATCTTTTATACTACCATTGTTATTTCTATCTATAGTTTGTTTATTTGCAGTTTTTGAAATATTATCCCAACTAAAAGATGATTTTGCAGTAATAGTAAAATCACTTATTATGCATTTTTCATCTGCTACTTTATCAGTAATTATATTATCATTTGAGTCTAATATTTCTGTTTTTATTATTACTTTTTCTCCATCATTAGTTACACCATTTTTGAATATCATTTGAAAATCAAATTGGTTAGTTGAACCTTGAGTAAGCTCTGTTATAATATATCTCTTTCCACCCTGTCCATTTACTAATTTTAGCTTTATGCCATCCAAAGTTATCTCGTTTTGGATTGTTCCATCAGATTTTTGAAAATCCGATAATATAACATCTGGATTATCTATTTCCAGTCTAATTTTATAATCCCCTATTATATTTGAATTAGAACCTGTTGATGTAACATGTACACGAGTGACTTGTCCTGTTGGAATTGAAATATTTCTATCAGTTATATTACTTTCTTGTCCAACTTTTATAACTAATTCTTGATTTACTTCTTCTGATTTAACATTTTTAATATTATTTTTTTCAGTTTTTTCATTTTCAGTAGATTTTTCATTAGAGGTATCTTCTTTATTGATATTATTTTGTATATTGTCTTTTTCTGAAGATAGCTCTTCTTCTGTTATGTTACTATTTTTATCTAGATTTTTATCATCAATTATTCCCTCATTTTGATCATCTGATGTTTGTTCATTATTGTCGATATTCTCCTGTGATGATACATCCTGAGATATTACCTCTTGCCCTTGATATTCATCTACAGTTGCATAAGCATATTGTAATGTGTCTGTGCTTATTAATAGCAATGCTAAAACAATTGCAATAACTTTCTTGAATATGCGATATAAATGTGTATTCATTATTTGATTTTTCTCCCTTGCTAATTATTAATTAGAAATATTTAAATCTATTGCAAAGGTAAATTTAAAATAACATTACTCTATATTTATGCAATTTTGGAAAAAAATGAATAAACCACTGTAATAGCTATTATATCATATTTATTTCTTAATTATTATATAAATAAAAGCAAAATTGTAATTTAAATAGAATTACAATTTTGCTTTTATTTAATAAATTATTTATTATCTATGTTTATATCTATTGGATATTTATATTTAATAACCAATCTTAAATCCAATAGATACGATTCTTTTTTATCTACATTTTCAAATTCAATACTTGATATCTTTGATCCTATCTCGTATGATGTATCTATAGATGAATTTCCATCCAATTCACTACCTCCATCATAACTAATAGATGAATCTGTTGTATATTTTACAGTTAAATGTCCTTTACTGTATTTAACATCTTTAATAATAACCTCTTTTCCGAAATAATCTATCTTTTTAGGGTACTTATCGTCTATTTTTAACTCTATTTTTTTATTTGCATTTACTAAAACTCCATCTGCTTTTAGTTTCAGCTTTTTTCCTTTATCATAGTATACTGAAGGTACTATAGTTTGGCTCCATCCTCCATTTTCTAATCCCATACCAGATAATTCTAATGAAGATTTATAAATCTCTCCATTTTCAGATATTATTCTTAAGTTATCTAATCCTTGTAATTCACCTATATTTGTTACTTCTCCATATGTGTTTAAATACATCATTGTAGGAGATACTCTTAACTTGTCTATATTTAAATTCAGATCACCATCATCTATTTGTTTATTTATTTCTATATTTTTAGTTTTGCTTAATTGTTTTGGTATCTCCAATTCTACATTTGTTGTCCCAAGTGTTTCATATTTGAAATCATTACTCTTGTCATATGATGCACTCACTTTTAGCAATTTAAGTTTTAATGATAATGTATTTTTTCCCTCTATTAATTCTGCTATATTACCTCCAACAATATTTATTGTTGTTTTAATATTTCCATCTTCATCTTTATCAAAATTTCCTCCACTCATTGCAGCATTTACAGAATCTACATACAATTCATAATAACTTTTGTTATCTATATCATCATTATCAGAAATAATCATGTCATCTACTTTAGTTTCCATTATAGCTTCAAAGTTTATTCTTTGTTCATCAATATAAATATTTTGAATTATGATATCATATCCTCCTATATTTATATATTGTGCATCGGATGCTTTATAACCATTATTAACTGCATTTTCTATTCCGATATCTCCAAAAATATATCTAAACATTGTATCTGCAAATGTTCTAAAACTAGGTACAAATGCATATGAAACACCTATTATCAAAATTGATGCTACAGATGTTATTGCCCATTTTTTATATTTTTTAGGTTTCAATTCTTTTAATTTAGTATTTAATCTTTCATCTAATTCATCTGGTATTTTAATATTTTCACTTTCAAATTCACTTAATAATTTTTCTATCTCTTTCTCTTCATCTAAAAAATTTCTTTTATCTTTATTTTTATCCATATTATCTCACCTCCAAATCCTTTTTCATACTTCTAAGAGCTGTATACATCTTTCCTTTTACGGTTCCTACTGGAACATCAAGTATATTCGCAATTTCGTCTAATTTATAACCCATATAAAATTTCAATCTTATCATTTCTCTAACTTGAGGTTCTATTTTTGCCAAACTTCTTTCCAAATCAAGTTTTTCTTCTTGATTATCTGATTTTGACTTTATAGTTCTAGAACTTTCAACGTCCTCTAAATATATTAATTTATTATTTTTACTTATAGTATTTTTAGCTTCATTTATAACAATTCTCAAAAACCATGTTTTGAAATATTGTGGTTCTTTTAAATTTTGTATGTTTTTTAACCCCTTTTCCACTGCTTGTAAATATGCATCTATGCTGTCTTGTTCATTTTTTAATATTGTGTATGCTAGTTTATATCCCTCATTTTTCAAGCTATGTACCAGAAGGCTATAAGCTTTAAAATTTCCCTTTATTGCTTTTTTAATTAATTTTTCGTCCATTACTTTTACCTCCTTTCACATATTAGACTAATGAAGTAATTAAAAAGTTATAAATATTTTTCAAAATTTTATATAAACCTAGTTTTTAATTAAAATTTCCAAACTCAATGTATTTTCTAAAAATCCACATAAAAAAAGCATACAAAATATTTGGATATTTTGTATGCTTTTTAATAAAAATTATCTATTTAATTCCGAAGAATCTTTTAGCATTTTCTTTTGTTGCTTCACAAACTTTTTCATAAGAAATTCCTTTTTCAACTGCTATTGTATCAGCTACAAATTGCACTAGTGATGGATCATTTCTTTTTCCTCTATGTGGTGTTGGTGCCATATAAGGTGAGTCAGTTTCTATTAATAATCTATCAAGAGGTATTTCTCTTACAACCTCTTTTGTTTTTTTGTTGTTTTTGAATGTTACTGTTCCTGATATTGAAATATAACATCCCATTTTAACATATTCTCTTGCTAATTCAACATTTCCACTATAGCAATGAAGTACGCATCCTATTTTAGGACTTTTTGTTGATTTTATAATCTCAAAAGTATCTCCATGTGCATCTCTATCGTGGATTATTATTGGTAATTTTAATTCATTAGCAAGTTCAATTTGTCTTTTGAACCATTTTTTTTGAAGTTCTTTATATTCAGCATCATAGTAGTAATCAAGTCCTATTTCTCCGATTGCTACTACTTTTTCATTTTCTATTGCCATTCTTTTAAGTTCTTGTATATCATCTTCAGTTAAGTCTTTAACGTCATGTGGATGAACACCTACTGCTGCATATATGAAATCATATTTGTTTGCAAGTTCAACACTTTCAGCTGATGTTTTCATACAAGCACCTGGGTTAACAACTAAATCAACACCTTTTTCATTAAGAGAAGAGATTAACTCTTCTCTATCTTCATCAAATCGTTCATCATTTAAATGTGCATGTGAGTCAAAAAGCATATTTACCTCTCCTTATCTAACTTCACAACCATCATTTGCACCAACAGCAGTTGGTATTATTAAATCATCACCATCGTTACCTGCTGCAAGTATCATACCTTGAGATTCAACACCTCTTAATTTAACTGGTTTTAAGTTGCATACTACTATAACATCTTTTCCAACCATTTCTTCTGGTTTATACCATTTAGCTATACCAGATACTATTTGTCTAGTTTCTGAACCTAATTTAACTTGAGAAACTAAAAGTCTGTCTGCTTTTGGATGTTTTTCGCAGCTTAATACTTTACCTACTCTTAATTCTACTTTATCAAGATCGTCTATTGTTATTTCTTCTTTATGTTGTAATGGAGCTTCTGTCACTTCTTCTTCCTCGTCTTTCTTTTCTGCAAATAATTCTTCAAGTTCTGCAACTTCTTTGTCTATATCTAATCTTTGGAATAATATTTCACCTTTAGTTACTTTTGTTCCTGGTTTTATTAATCCAAATGTTGCAGTACTTTCCCAGTTTGTTAATTCTTCACCTTCTATACCCATTTGAGCGTAGATTTTCTTAGCTGTAGTGTTCATTATTGGGTTTATTAATGTAGAGAATATTCTTATTGATTCACATAAGTTGTATAAAACTGTATCTAATACATCTTTTTTGCTTTCGTCTTTTGCAAGTACCCATGGAGCAGTTTCGTCGATGTATTTGTTAGTTCTTCTTATTAATTTCCATACACCTTCTAATGCTTCGTGGAATTGCATTTTGTTCATTTGTTCTTCGAATATTCTTCTTGATTCTTTAGCTTGTTCTTTTAATGCTTCGTCAAATTCAGTAGCAACTTTTGGTTCTGGTATTATTCCACCATTGTATTTTTCAACCATTGCTATAGTTCTACTTACTAAATTTCCTAAGTCATTAGCTAAGTCTGTGTTTATTCTTGTTACGAAGTTTCTATGAGTGTAACTTCCATCTTGACCAAATGCGAATTCTCTTAATAGATAGTATTTTAATGTATCTATTCCGTATCTTTCTATCATTTGTTCTGGGTAAACTATGTTACCTTTTGATTTACTCATTTTGTCATTAGCAAATAATATCCAACCATGTCCAAATACTTGTTTAGATACTGGTAAATCTAATGCCATTAATATTGCTGGCCATATTATTGTATGGAATCTGATTATTTCTTTACCTACAACTTGTATGTTAGCTGGCCAGTATTTTTGGAATAATGAATCGTCTTCGCTCATATATCCTAACGCAGTTATATAGTTGCATAATGCATCTACCCAAACATATATAACGTGTTTTTCGTCGAATGGTACTTTTATACCCCAGTCGAATGTAGTTCTAGTTACACATAAGTCTTCTAGACCTGGTTCTAAGAAGTTAGCTATCATTTCGTTAGCTCTAGCTTCTGGGAAACAGTAGTTAGGATTTTTGAATAACTCTTTTATTCTATCTTCATATTTAGATAGTTTGAAGAAGTATGCTTCTTCTTTTGCTACATAAGTTTCTCTACCGCAGTCAGGGCATTTATCTCCATCTACTAATTGAGATTCTGTCCAGAAACTTTCGCATGGAGTACAATATCTTCCTTCGTATTCACCTTTATATATATCACCTTGTTCATATAATTTAGTGAATATTTTTTGGATTACTTTTGTATGTCTTGGTTCAGTTGTTCTTATGAAATCATCATAAGATATGTCCATAGTCTTCCATAATTTTTTTATGTCAGCTATCATACCATCTAAGTATTCCATTTCTGTCATACCAGCTTCTCTAGCTTTTGTTTGTATTTTTTCACCATGTTCATCAGTTCCTGTTAAGAATCTTACATCATATCCACAGAAACGTTTGAATCTAGCTATTGCATCTGTTGCAACAGTTGTATAAGTGTGACCTATATGTAATCTACCACTTGGATAGTATATAGGCGTTGTAATATAAAAAGTTTCTTTGCTCATTTTATTTCCTCCTTAGATTTTCAATATATTAAAAAAACTCGCCCCCTATGAAACCATAGGGGCGAGTTATATTCGCGTTACCACCCTAATTATCCAGATAAAACTGGATATCTTAGTAGACTGTTAACGAGTCCATCCGTCTTATCCTAAATTAATTCAGATAAGAAGCTCCAAGGCCATATTCAATAATCAATTCGACGCTAGCTTTCACCTTACCTAGCTCTCTGTGGATAAATTGGATTATCTACTCTTCTCTTCATTGCTTTTAAATAAATCAATATTTTTATATTATATAATTTTAAACAAAAAATTCTTTTTTATTCAAAATAAACTTATTTTTAAGATAATTTCTTATATCGTTATTATTTTATTAAATAAAAAAAAACTTGTCAAGATTGATACTAATTTATTATTTTATTTCAGAAAATGTATATCTTTCTTTACGAGGCAGAAGAATTTCAAACTCAGTAGTAAGTCCATTATCATAAACTTTTTTATGGAATTCTGGAAGTTTTCTTCCTATCCATTTTTCCAAAGTTGCCTCCATATCATCAGTACAAACTTCTTCTTCAAAATTCATATCAAAATTATATATTCCAGCACAAGGATTATAAACTTCTCTACTTACTTCATATTTTTTCAAATTAACCACCCCTATTTCAAATTTTTAATATTATTTATATCTTAAAATTCTTTCCACTTTAATTATAATCTTATTTTCTAACAATTTTCCAATATTTTTATTCGACAATCATACTTTTTATTGAAAAAACAAGGGATTAACAAGATATAACTCTTTGTAATCCCCTAAATTTTATCCAAACATTAAATAACATATGTACACAGATGCAAGTACTCCCGCAAAATGACTGAGTAATGCACAAACTAAAGTATGGCGTGTCTTTTTTATTTTTTGACTTCCGTAATAAATAGCCATAGTATAAAAGACTGTTTCAGATGCACCTACAATAGTTGCTCCCATTTTTTCTACTAAACTATCAACTGATACTCTTGCAGCAAGCTCACTATACATACCCAAGGCCCCACTTCCTGATACAGGTTTCATTATTATAAGACCTATTAACTCTTTTGGTATCTTAAAAAAATTTGCAATAGGTGCAAATATAAACTCCAACATTTCTATCCCTTTTCCAGATTTAAAAATCCCTATAGCTATAAAAATTCCTATTATATATGGAAGTATATTTAAAGCTGTTTTTAGCCCATCAATTGCGCCAGTAATAAATGATTCAAATACATCTATCTTTTTATATTTTCCATATACAATTATAAATAGCATAATTAAGGGAATTGCTAAATTAGCTATTAAATCCAGCACTATCTACTCCCCCTCTCAAAAATCTTACAAGACACAATAGCTACTACAGTTGAGACAGTTGTCGCTACCAATGTTGAAATTATAATTTCATTTGGATTTACAGAGCCGGCATCTGCTCTTATTTTTAGCATTGTAAACGGTATCAACTGAATAGATGATATATTTATAACTAAAAACATTATCATTTCATTAGATGCTCTGTCTTTTTGTTTATTCAAAGTTTGGAGTTCTTCCATAGCTTTTAATCCAAATGAAGTCGCTCCATTTCCTGCCCCCAACATATTTAGTATTATGTTCATTATTATGTAACTCATAGCTTTGTGATTTTTAGGTATCTTAGGAAATAATCTTTTTAAGATAAAATCCATTTTTTGTCCTATCATATCTATTAGCCCAGAATCCTTTGCTATATTCATTATTCCCATCCAAAGAGCCATTATTGCTGCCAAACCTATTGTAAATTCAATAGCTCTAGAACCTTCATTTAAAATTACATTATTTAGTTCCGGTAGATTTCCAAAACATATACTTCCCACTATACCTATCGCCACCATATAAAACCATATTTTGCTAATTTTTTTCACCTTCCTTTAAAATAGTATTATTTTTGTGTGCAATAGTTAATTGTTACTTTAAATAATTTTATGATGTATGAATACTACTTTATACTTGAAAGTTTAGCAATATTGTGTTTTAGTATATGTATAGGGTTTTTAATTAATTAAAAATATTTAAGGAGAAATAAAAATGCGAAATTTAACTCTACTTACAGATTTGTATCAACTTACAATGATGAATGGGTATTATGAAAAAAATATTCATGAAGATATAGTTGTATTTGATATGTTTTTTAGAAAAAACGCTTGCGACGGTGGCTACACTATTATTTGTGGTATTGAGCAACTAGCTGAGTATATAAATAATTTGCATTTTTCAGAAGATGACTTAGACTATTTAAGAAGTTTAAACTTGTTCTCTGAGGGGTTTTTGAATTTTCTAAAGGAATTTAAATTTACAGGAGATATATATGCAGTTGAGGAAGGTACAGTTATGTTCCCTGGCGAACCTATAATAACTGTAAAAGCACCTTTATATCAAGCCCAATTAATAGAAACTGCGTTACTTACTATAGTGAACTTCCAATCACTAATAGCAACTAAAGCGTCTAGAGTTTGTTATGCTGCTCAAGGGGATCCTGTTCTTGAATTCGGACTAAGAAGGGCTCAAGGACCAGATGCAGGTACTTATGGTGCAAGAGCTGCTGTTATCGGTGGTTGTGCTGGTACAGCTAATGTATTAGCGGGGAAAATGTTTGACATACCTGTCGTTGGAACACATGCTCATAGCTGGGTTCAAAAATTCGATACTGAATTAGAAGCCTTCCAAGCATATGCAGATGTGTATCCAGATAATTGCTTATTATTAATAGATACATATAACGTATTAAAAAGTGGTCTTCCAAACGCAATTAAAGTATTTGATAATTTAAGAGCTAAGGGATATGAACCATCTGGTATACGTATAGATTCAGGAGATTTACAATATCTTTCTAATGAAGTAAAAAAAGAATTAGAAAAAGCAGGATATCATGATTTAAAAATAACTGCTTCTAATGATTTGGATGAATACATAATTTCAGACTTAAAATCAAGCGGTACAGCAGTCAATTCATGGGGTGTTGGTACTAAACTGATTACGTCTGCAGAGTCACCTTCTTTAGGTGGTGTTTATAAATTAGCTGGTTCTTATAAAGGAGATACATTAATACCTAAAATAAAAGTATCTGAAGACCCAGAAAAAATAAATAACCCAGGTTATAAAAAAGTGGTTAGAATATTTGATAAAGAAAATATAGCTCAAGCAGATTTAATAATGCTAAAAGATGAAGCTATTGATACTACTAAACCTTTAACAATATTCCATCCTACATATACTTGGAAAAAATCAACTTTTGAAGACTATACAATCAAAGAACTTCATAAACCTTTATTCATTAATGGTGAATGTAAATATGAATACAAACCGATTAATGAGATAAAAGCTTATGTAAATTCTCAGCTTGAAACATTCTGGGATTCTTATAAGAGACTTTCTTCACCAAAGAAATATAAAGTCGATTTATCTAAAGGACTTTGGAATTTAAAAACTGATTTATTAGCTTCAAAGAAAGTATTTTAATAAAAATAATTTATAGATAAAGAGGGGGGTCAATTAATGGACGTTACTGATTACAGAATTATAGAGATATTACAAAAAGATGGTAGAATCTCTATGAAAGACTTAGGAAAAATAGTAGGATTAACTTCTCCTGCCGTTTCAGAAAGAGTGAAAAGACTAGAAGAATCTGGTGTAATTGAAGGTTATAAAGCAATTGTAAATCCAGATGCATTAGGAAGAGTTATAAAAGCATTTATACACATATCTTTACCAAGTGATAAATATGAACCATTCCTAGAAACTGCAAGAAAAGATCCTCGCATAGTTGAGTGTCACCATATAACTGGAGATGACTGCTCGCTACTAAAGGTTATAGTGAAGGATATGTATGAGCTTGAAAGTGTTATCGATAGTATAAAATCAATAGGTACAACTAAGACCTCTGTTATTTTATCTACGCCTATACAAGCAAAATCTATACTATAATTAATTTAATATAATAAAAAAATAGTCTGCTAAAGGTACAAATATTAAGTACCATTTGGCAGACTTTTATTTTATATTTCTTTATCTGTTTTGTATCTATAAAAATACACAGTTAAAATAAATTCCATATATGTTTTTATTACTCCATTGTCCTCTAAAGGATTTAACAATTTTCTTGTAGCTACTAAATCACAATATCCAAGCAACATTATGCCTATAATATCATCACCCAGCTCATCAAATTGTTTCCATAATGCTTCTTTTCCAACATTTCCTGTTTTATACGCTACTAATAAAGTCATATGGTAGCGTACATATCTAAATAATTTTTCAGTAGTTATTTCACTTAGTCCTAATTCCTTGCCTAATTTAAGAACTATCTCACCACCAGTTACATCATGTCCCTTAAAATGTGTTCTACCTGTGGCATCTACAGTTTTAGCTGCTGGTTTACCAATATCATGTAAGAAAACACCTAATTTTAATATTTCTAATGTAGGAAACCCCGATTCATCTTTTGAATTTAAATAATTCCAAATATCTTCTTTTAGATGACTTGGGAAAAATCTCTCTGTTTGTAATATACTTTCAAAATGACCTAGAGTATATAGAGAATGTTGAAAAGCATTAACTATATGATATTTGCATTTACCAACTTCCTTCATATCCTTAATGCTAGGTATTATTTGTTCTAATAAACCTCTTTCATCTAGTTCTTCTATTTTTGTAGAGGAATTTTCATATTTCAGACATTGCAATAACTGCTTTCCTATATCCATCTAATCACCCCTGTTTATAAAATTAAACAATCTATCTCAATTTTACTACAAGTCTAACACTTGCTTATATACAACATCTTTTTTTAATTTTCTTTCTTTGCAGACAGTTTTAATGGCGTCTTTTTTGCTAAGACCATCATTAATTAAAACTTCAACATATTCTCTCTCTGATAGTTCATCATAATTATTTTTGGCTTGTTTTTTACCTTTAAATCCATCTACAATTAGTACAAATTCACCTTTAACTTCTTTTTCTTCATATATTTTTAAAACTGTTTCAATATCTTCTCTTATTACTTCTTGATATTTTTTAGTTAATTCTCTATTAACAGCAATTTTTCTATTTCCAAAGAATTTTAACATATCTTTTAGTGTATCTTTTAATCTATGTGGTGATTCATAGAAAATCATAGTTCTATCTTCTTCTTGTATTTCTTCAAGTCTTTTTCTACGTAATTTTTTATCTCTATCTAAAAATCCTTCAAATACAAATTTGTGTGTATCTAATCCAGAACCAACTAAAGCTACTGTAAATGCTGTTGCTCCAGGTAATACATCTATTTCTATATTATTTTCTATAGCTTGTTTTATTAAGTCTTCTCCAGGATCTGATATCCCAGGCATTCCTGCATCACTTATTAGTGCTATATTTTCTCCATCTAATAATTTACTTATTAAATAATCACCTTTAGTATCCTTATTATGCTCAAAATAACTTGTCAAAGGTTTTGAAATTTCAAAGTGATTTAAAAGTTTTATACTATGTCTTGTATCTTCTGCTGCAATTAAATCTACTTCATTTAATACCTTTAAAGTTCTATATGTTATATCTTCCAAGTTTCCTATAGGTGTTGGACATATATATAATTTTCCACTCATATTACTCTCCTATATCTTCGTTGGCATATATTTTTCTTATTTCTTCTGTATAATTTCCATCATCACCATATACATATAGAGGGTCTAGTATTTTTAGTTCTGGTCTACCATCTTTAGTAAATTCAACTAACATTAAGTTAGGAGCTTTTCCTACTTTAGGATGTATAAATTGAACTACTTTTGGCTCTAATCTATATTTTCTACCTAACTCGATTATATCTACTAATCTAGTTGGTCTGTGTATCATAAAGAATTTCCCTCTAGGCATTACAAGTCTAGAAGCTGCTCTTATTACATCTTCTAAATTACACATTATCTCATGTCTTGATATTGCTTTTTTATCATTTGGATTTTTTATTCCATCCATATGCATATATGGTGGGTTTGATGTTGCTACATGGTATCCATGTACTTCTAATTCTTTATCTATAGTTTTTATATCTGCATTTACGATTTCTACTCTATCTTCTAAATTATTTAATTTTACAGATCTTGTAGCCATTTCATAAACTTCTTCTTGTATTTCAACACCTATTATTTTGCTAGCTTTACTTTTTCCCGCTATTAAGATAGGTATTATACCTGTTCCAGTACCTAAATCAACTACTTTTGCATTATTTTTTACTTTTGCAAAGTTAGCTAATAATACTGCATCTATTCCAAAACAAAATCCTGTTTTATCTTGTATTAATTTTAATCCTTTTAGTTGTAAATCATCAATTCTTTCAGTTTCCTTTAAAGTTACCTGCATAAAATCTCCTTTAGTCTTCTAATTTTCTAAGTTCTTTTAATGTCTCTAAATCTATGCCATCGTGATTGCATTTTCCACCACCACAGCATCCATTTTCACATTTTTTAGGTACATGAAGAACTTTAACTTCTTCACGTAAACAAGTTTTTATTGTTTTATCGTTAAATTCTATTTTCATTTGTTCAAGTAATGGATTTATTTCTATTACTTTACCTTTTTGATTGTCTACTTTTACTATACTTCCTACAACAGGCATTTTTTCTATTGCTTCTACATAAACATCATGTTCATATTTTAAACAGCAGAATAAACGACCACATATACCTGATATTTTTGTAGGATTTAGAGATAAACTTTGGTCTTTTGCCATTTTTATTGACACAGGTTGGAAATCTCCAAGCCAAGAAGAACAGCATAATTTTCTTCCGCAAGTTCCAAGACCACCTATTGATTTAGCTTCATCCCTTACACCAATTTGTCTAAGTTCTATTCTTGTTTTGAATATTGATGCTAAATCTTTTACTAGTTCCCTAAAATCTATTCTTCCCTCTGCAGTGAAATAGAATATTAGTTTATTTCTGTCAAATGTATATTCACAATCGATTAAAAACATAGTTAATCCATGTTCTTTTATTTTTTGTTGGCAAATTTCAAAAGTTTCTTTTGCTTTTTCTTTATTTTCTGCATAGATAGCTTTATCTTCTTCTGTTGCAATTCTTATTATAGGTTTTAATGGAGAAATTAGTTTTTCCTCTTCTATTTCTTTAGGTCCAACAACTATTCTACCAAATTCAAGTCCCCTAGCAGTTTCTACAACAACATCTATATCTTTTTCTATTTCGAAATCTACTGGATCAAAATAATAGATTTTACCAGCATTTTTAAATCTAACCCCAACTATTTTTATCATTTAATCACCTCATATATATTTAAAGTCATAACTTGTATGCTAATATTGAAATTACAATTACTTCTCAACTTATTTTTTGTCTCTTCTATTATATCAATAATCTTTGATAATTGAGAATAAGTTGTTTTATTGCTCATGTTTTTTACAAATATTAGCCTATCTAAATTTATAATCATACTATTATCTACATTCTCTTTTACCATCATAATATCTCTAAAGTAATTAATCAGCAAATCTAAAACATTTGTTATTTGATCTTTATATTTTTCTATACTAGATTGTATGTCCATTATCTCAATTAAGTTTCCATTTAAAAATGTTTCAACGTATTTTTGTACTTCTTCTCTCATAAGATGAAACTCTTCTGATTCAGAAAGTTCTATTGCCTTTTTCATACTTCCCCTAGAGAAATTTGCAAGTAGTGATGCTCTTTTTGAATCTATTCCATTCATAGTTAAATAACTTGCTACTTCTTGCATTGGTATTGGTGTAAATTTAATAATTTCACATCTTGATTTTATTGTATCTAATAACGATTCCTTATTATCAGTTATAAGGATTATTATAGCATATTTTGGTGGTTCCTCTAATGTTTTAAGCAATGCATTTTGTGCCTCTACTGTCATTTTCTGAGCTTCATCAATTACATATATTTTGTATGATTTGTAAGGCTTTACTAATATGTCTGATTGCAATTTTCTTATTTGAGCTATTTTGATACTATTGCCATCTGGTTTTATTTCTATATAGTCTGGACTATTGAATAAATTCTCCATTTCCAATAAAATTGCAGCTAATTCTCTAGCCATTGTATTTTTCCCTATACCATTTGGGCCTTCAAACATATATGCATGGCTTACCATATTTGATTTTATACTATTTGTTAAATATTTTTTTGCAAAATTTTGCCCTTTTATTTTTTCAAAATACATATATCTTCCTCCATTTTTATAGAATTTATATCTATCCATAACTTCGGAATATAAATCTATTTGTTTAGTATTTTTTCTTCTATGATAGAATATATCTCATTATGTATATCGTCTATAGTTCTCATGTTGTTATTTTCTACACAGTTGATTTTTTTCCAATCATATTTTTGAGCTATATAAAGCGAATTTTCATATGATTTTTTTAAGTATTCAAAGTCACTTTCATGTATATCCTTTTGACTTTCTCCTGTTATCTTGTTATTTCTATCTTTCATAAGTGATTTACTTACTTCAGCAGGAACATCTAAGAATATTACACAATCTGGCTCTGGTATTTTATATAAATTAAATTCTAAATCACTTAACCAGTCTAAGTATTTATCTCTTTCTGATTCATCTAATTTAGATGCTTGGTGAACCATGTTTGAAGTTGTATATCTGTCACATATTATTATTCCACCATCGTTGTAGAATTCTTCCCATTCAGTTTTAAATGATGCATATCTATCTACTGCATAGAATGTTGAACAAACATATGGATCTACGTCTGTAGCACTTTTACCGAAGTCTCCTCTTAGATACATTTTTACTAATGCTGATGATTCCGAATCATAATTTGGGAATTCTACTTTCTTAATTTTATAATTTTCTGCTTCTAATCTATCATATAACTTTTTAGTCTGTGTAGCTTTACCACTTCCGTCAGACCCTTCTATAATTATTAACTTACCTTTCATTTATAATGCCTCCATAATAAACTTTTTTATATTAAATGTCGTTGTCTATCTCTCAATTATTTCAATTATCTCCAATGAGCTATCTTTTAATCCACTTACGTGCATTCCATATTTTTTGCACTCAAGTATATAATCTACTACTTCTTGTGTTATGATTTCACCTGGTGATGTCAAACTTATACCTGGTGGATATGGAATTATATACTCTCCAGAAATTTGTCCTATACTTTCTTTTAATAAAACTTCTTTTTTATTGCTGTAAAAAGCTTGTCTAGGCGAAATTATTTTTTCTGGTATTAAATTTGGATAATTTAGTTTCATTAGCTTAGTAACATTATCATCTGATTTATCCAAATTATTATCAATATCTAAATCCTTAGATATTGATTTTATAGCATCTAAGAATTTATCTAAATCTTCTTTTTCATTTCCTATAGTGCATATTAATAAAACTCCATAGTAATTTGAAAGCTCAACTTGGATATTATGCTTATATCTAAGCATTTCTTCTAAGTCATATCCATTTATGCCCAAATCTTTAAGTGATACAAATAATTTTGTAGAGTCATGTCCTTTTAAAACTTTTATTCCTTTAATTTGTGATAACTCTTTTTCAAAATTATCTATATTAGTTAATAAGTCTTTCATCAATTCTTGTCCAAATCTATCATAAATATCAATCGCAATTTCTAAAGATGACATCATAACATATGATGGACTTGATGATTGAACTATTTTTAAAAATCTTTCTAAATTCTTTTTATCTACCAAATTTCCTTGAACATGCATGATAGATGATTGAGTAAATGATGGTAATGTCTTATGAACACTTTGTATTACTATATCTGCACCTTGCTCAAGTGCTGATTTTGGTAAAGCTTCACTTAATCCTAAATGTGCCCCATGTGCCTCATCTACAATTACAACCATATCTTTTTTATGTGCATATGTACAAATTTTTTCTAAGTCAAATACCATCCCATAATAGCTAGGATAAGTAAGCATAAGCACTTTTACATCACTATTATTATCTATCGCATCTATAACATCTTTCTCATTAACACCGTTTATAGTGTAAGTATCTTCACATATACTTCCTTTTATATATACTGGATTTACATCACCTAATATAAAAGCATTTATAGCTGATTGATGACAATCCCTATTTATAAGTATTTTGTCTCCTGGGACACAAGTCGATAATATTGCAGCTTGTATTCCACATGTACTACCATTTACTAGATAGTAAGTTTTTTCACTCTTAAAAATTTGTTTGGCTCTTTCTTGAGAGTCTTTGATAATTCCTTCTGGTGAATGTAAATTATCAGTTTCTATAATTTCAGTTATATCCATTTTATATAGATTTTTTACTAAATTTTCATATCCTAACTTATCATATATTTTACCTTTTTTATGACCAGGCATATGAAAAGATACTAAATCATCATTAACTATGTTTTGTAACTTATTATTTATATAATTTTTTTCGTACTTTACTGCTTTTGTCATATATATTTAAATATTGTCCTTTCTTGAATAATCTCAAGCACTTATATTAATTTTTTCTAGTCTTATTATAATATAAGATAGATATTATTAATATAAATAATTGAAATATAGGATATTATCATATTTTTAATTTATTGTAAAATAAAAAATACGATATTGTATCTTTAAAAATTTTGCCATTAAAACAATCTATCATTTCCTTAGAACAAAAAAAGTCGCTAATATAAATATTAACGACTTACTTAATCTCATTTTTTATTTTAAGTTGAATATCTAGTCATAAAAATTATCTAATCTTCTATATAGCCATTAAATATCTTATTTAATAACATAGAATTTATATAAGCTACAACTCCAAAACTTATACAAGTATCTAAAAATACTATTTGTCCCCAATATTTCCCGAATAAAACAAATGCACCTAAAGGCATTAAAGTTAAAACTAACATTATTAATGTATATGGAAGATGTTTTATTGACATTAAAACCGCATTCATTAAAGTATTTTTTATACTATTTTCAAATCTAGCTACAAGCGGAAATACATATACTACAATAAATCCTATTACAATACTTATTAAAGTAAATATAAATTTAAAAGCAGTACTTAATATATCATTTGACATTAAACTACACATATAAAAATCAAGTCCTATAAAAGATGCCACTAATAATAAAATTAACCAGATAATTGTACTTTGTTTGAAGTTTTGCTTAAACTGTTTAAAAAATTCTTTAACGGCGTAAACATCTTCATCTCTTGTCGATTTCATAGAAACACAATAAAGTGCAGTCGTCGATGCACCTATCGTTACAATAGGTATTGAACAAATAACAAATAAAAAATTTAAAATTATTGTATCAGATACTTTTGATATCCCCGCAAAAAAGTTATTATCATAATCAAATATTTTCCCCATAAAACACTACTCCTTAAAATATAAATAAAACTGCTATAGATATTATAGCAGTTTTATTTAACTTATTTTTATTAGTTTGTTATTACTATACCTGTTTCTTTATCAAATATATGAACTTTTTCCATATCCATTATAAACTTAACTTTATCTCCCATTCTAGCAGTTGTATCAGCATTTACCCTTGCAGTCATAGGGAAGTTTTCTAAATCAAAGTATAAATAAACTTCTGAACCAAGTAATTCATATACATTTATTTTTACGTTTAATTCAGCTCCTTTTTTTACTTCTACTAATTCTTTAGGATCATATATATTTTCTGGTCTAATACCCATTGTAACAGTTTTATTTAGATATCCTTGTTCAACTACTTCTTTTGCTTTATCTTCTGGTAAAACAAATTTATTTTCTTTCATTTTTAATACAACTTTTCCATCTTCTTTTGCTACTGCTACATCTATAAAGTTCATTTGTGGAGAACCTATAAATCCTGCAACAAATAAGTTTTGTGGATAATTATATAAATTTTGTGGAGTATCGACTTGTTGTATTATTCCATCTTTCATAACTACAATTTTAGTTCCTAAAGTCATAGCTTCAGTTTGGTCATGTGTTACATATATCATTGTTGCCCCTAATCTTTCATGTAACTTAGCTATTTCAGTACGCATTTGAACTCTTAATTTTGCATCTAAGTTTGATAAAGGTTCATCCATTAAGAATACTTTTGGCTCACGAACTATTGCTCTACCCATAGCCACACGCTGTCTCTGACCACCTGATAAAGCTTTTGGTTTACGGTCTAATAATTTTTCTAAGTCTAATATTTTTGCTGCATTTCTAACTTTTTTATCTATTTCTTCTTGAGGAACTTTTTTAAGTTTTAATCCAAATGCCATATTATCATAAACTGTTAAGTGTGGATATAGTGCATAACTTTGGAATACCATCGCAATGTCTCTATCTTTAGCTTCAACATCATTTACAACTCTTCCATCTATTTTTAAATCTCCCCTACTTATATCTTCAAGCCCGGCTATCATTCTAAGCGTTGTTGATTTACCACAGCCTGATGGACCTACAAATATAATGAAATCTTTGTCATCTATTTCTAAATTAAAATCTTTTACTGCTTCAAAACCATTTGGGTATATCTTGCATATATTTTCTAATGATAAGCTTGCCATATTCCTAATTCCCTCCAATTTATTTATCCAATTAATTATTATTTATTTAATCTAACAACTGATTGTCTAACAACTAACTCTCCATCAAATATTTTATGTCTATTATCAGCATTATTTTCTATTAGATCAAATAAAATTTTACTTGTTTCCTTTGCCATATCTTCTACCGGTTGCCTTATAGTACTTATTGATGGATTGTAATAATAAGCTATATCCAGTCCATCAAATCCCATAACTGAGTAATCCTCTGGTATCTTTTTACCTGATTCTAATATTGCTTTACTTGCACCTATTGCCATACTATCCGAAATTGCATAAACTGCTGTAAATTCTTCATCTGATTCTAGAAGTTCTTTCATAAGTTTATATCCATTTTCCATAGTAAAAGCAGTTTCTTCTTGAAAAGTATATCTTATTAGATTTTCATTTATGGGTATCTGTCTTTCTTCTAAGGCTTTTTTATAACCCTGTACCCTCAATCCACTGATACTTTCATCCCATGGTTGAGCTGCCAGCATTACAATTTTTTCATGTCCATACTCACACAAACAATCTACAGCTTTTTTACTTTCCTTCACATCATCTACTGATACAGACGAATATATTTTTTTATCTACACCTTCAAACATTGATATTGTACTTAATACAAAAGGTACATTTATCTGTTTCAGTCGTTTCTCATCATGTGAAAACCATCCCCCTAAAAAGATAATTCCTTTTAATTTTCTTTCTTTTATTAATTGTAAAGCAACTTCAATCTCATCTTGATTTGAATCTACTCTATGTAATAAAAAAGTATATTTTCGATGTTGTATTTCTTCTTCAAATACTTTTATCATCTTTTGAAAAAATGGGTTATCTATACCTTTTATTAAAACTGCTATTGTTTCTGTTTGTGTACATTTCAAACTTCTGGCTGTGCTATTCGGCACAAAATTATTTTCTTTTATAACCTGTAGAATCTTTTCCCTTGTTTCATCACTTATGTCTGGATGATTATTAATAGCTCTTGAGACAGTACTAACGCCGACACCACATTTTTTAGCTATATCTTTTATTGTGATTGTCTTCATATCCCTATTTCCTTTCATACGTTTTCTCTCTATTTCTAATCAATCATACGAGCTATTTAATTTATATTCTTCCATATATCTTAGTTAATCTTTTTATTTTTTCTATTAATTCTTCAGAAAAACAATCTGGTTTCATTCTCCATTTCCAATTGTCACCTAGTGTAGATGGTATATTTATTCTAGCTGATTCATCCAATCCTAAAAAATCTTGAACTGGAATTATACATGTATCAGCAACACTCCCCATCGCCAAACAGATAAGATCCCAATTTCTATATTTTTCTTCTGAGTCTCTACTATTGATATAATCTATACACATTTGTTTATCTAAGGTATCTAATTCTTTATACCATCCTATAATCGTGTCATTGTCATGTGTACCAGTATAAACAACACAATTTTTATTATAGTTATGAGGTAAATAGTCACTTTCCTCTCTTGAATCAAATGCAAATTGAAGAACCTTCATTCCAGGATAACCTGTATCTTTAAGTAGTTTTATAACTGAATCTGTTAAAAATCCTAAATCTTCAGCTATTATTTTAACTTCCCCTAATTCTTGCTTTAATTGTTTAAATAGCTCTATCCCTGGTCCTTTCTCCCAAGTACCATTTACAGCTGTTTTACTTTTATAAGGTATTGAAAAATATTCATCAAACCCTCTAAAATGATCGATTCGAACAATATCATATAAATTATAACAATATTTTATTCTTTTTATCCACCATTTATAGTGAGTATATTTATGATATTCCCAATCATATAATGGATTTCCCCATAATTGTCCATCTTCAGAGAAAGAATCTGGTGGACACCCTGCCACTGCTATAGGATTTAGATTCTTATCAAATTGGAACAATTCAGGATTTGCCCATGTGTCTGCACTATCTAGTGCTACATATATAGGTATATCTCCAACTATTGATATTCCTTTTTTGTTAGCATATTCTTTTAATTTATGCCATTGATCTGAAAATAAATATTGAATATATTTATAAAATGTAATTTCTTCTTCTAACTTTTTACTATATTTTAATAATGTTTTTTTATCTCTTAATTTTAATTTATCGTCCCATTCTAACCAAGATATTCCCCCTAAGGAATCTTTGATTGCCATATATAAAGCATAATCATCTAACCACCATTTATTATATTTACAGTAAGCTTGAAATTTTTTATTATGTTCTATTTTGCTTCTTTTATAAGCTTTTTTTAGTATTTTAAACCTTGATAAATAGATTTTTTCATAATCAATATATTCGTCGTTTTTTCCCCAGTCGTAACTATCACATTCTTCTTGTGTTAATAGTTTTTCTTCGATTAGTTTGTCCAAATCTATAAAGTATGGATTACCTGCAAATGTAGAAAATGATTGGTATGGAGAATCCCCATATCCTGTTGGTCCAAGCGGTAGTATCTGCCATATTTTTTGATTAGCTTTTTCTAATATATCTACAAATTCATATGCTTCTTTTGAAAAACTTCCTATTCCATATTTTGAAGGTAAACTAGATATAGGTAGTAAAAATCCGTTTCTCCTCATGATGATCCCCCTTTTGTATTTCCTATCCTTTAACGGCTCCTGCAACAACACCTTCTATAATATGTTTTTGACAAGCTAAGTAGAATATTATTATTGGGATAATAGCTAACACTAACATAGCCATCATAGCTCCCATATCTCTATTACCATTTGATCCTACTAACATTTGAATTACAACTGGTATAGTTTTATATTTTGTTGATAAACCTATAACTAAATATGGTAATAGATAGTCATTCCATATCCACATTGCATTTAATATTGCTACTGTTATTGCTGTAGGTTTTAATATTGGTAATACTATATGGAAGTAAGTTTGTAGAGGATTACACCCATCTATCATAGCTGCTTCTTCTATTTCTAGTGGTATTGATTTTATAAATCCACTAAACATAAATATTGATAAACCGCATCCAAAACCTAAATATAAAACTATCATTCCAACAGGGTTAGCAAGATGTAATATATCTGCTAATTTAACCATTGGGAACATGACCATTTGGAATGGTACTATCATTGAAAATACAAATAAATAATATAGTACACTTGTAAATTTAGATTTTACTCTTGTTATATAATATGCTGTCATAGATGTAAAGAATAATATAACAACTACTGAACCAATTGTTATAAAAAATGACCACCCTATTGCACTTAAAAATCCTGTTTGTTCTAAACCATTAACATAGTTACTAAGTCCAACAAAAGTTTCTGATGTTGGTAGAGCAAATGGATTATCACTAATAAAGAATTTACCTTTAAATGAGTTTATTAGTATAAATAAAATCGGTGCTAAGAATACAACAACTAATGCACAAAGTATAAGGAATATCACTGTATTCCCAATATTTCTTTTTGGTTTTACACTAACTTCATTAGTGCCTTTTTTAGATACTGCTACATCCATTATTGTTCTACCTCCTTATTTCTAGTGTAATATAATTGAGCAAGTGCTATACAAGCTACTATAATAAAGAACATTACTGCTTTTGCTTGTCCTACACCTTCAAATCCTATTCTGCCGTAGAATGAGTTAACTATGTTTAATGCTAACATTTCTGTTTTATGCATTGGTGCCCCATTTGTTAATGCTAAGTTTTGGTCGAATAGTTTAAAACTATTTGATAATGTCAGGAATAAACATATTGTTATTGATGGCATTACCATTGGTATAGTAACATTTTTTAATGTTTGCCATTTGTTTGCACCATCTATTTTTGCTGCTTCGATTAATTCTGTTGGTACGTTTTGAAGTCCTGCTATATATATTATCATCATATAACCTATCATTTGCCAGTTCATAAGTAGGATCAATCCTATAAATCCATATTTTGCATCAGCAACTAATGTTGTAGCATATCTTGATAAAAATGCATTTATCATTGTTTGCCATGTATAACCTAAAACTATACCACCAATTAAGTTTGGCATGAAAAATACTGTACGGAAAAAGTTAGTTCCTTTTATCTTTTTAGTTAAAAAATATGCTAATACAAAAGCTATTACATTAACTGATATTATTGAAATTATTGTAAATAATCCTGTGAATCCAAATGAATATAAGAAATTTTGTCCTGCTGAAAATGCAGTTTTATAATTTTGAAGACCTGTGAAAGTTGCATCTGTTATTGTTGTGAATTTACAAAATGATAGATATATACCTATTACAAAAGGTAATATAAACGCAATCGCAAATGCTATAAGAGTTGGTACTATAAATACAGGCCAGTATTTTTTCAATGTTTTTTGCATGATACCCCTCCTGATATTTTATTTTATTAAATTAATTAGCCATAAATAAAGTATCTATATTATTACTCAATTTAGAATGTAATCTTATTTTCATTCTTAACGTCATTGATACTGTTATTTATGGCTGATTTTATGCTAAATTGACTAGATTAATTTTATATATTAATTATTTTGTTAGAGCTTTTTCGCTTGCCCATTCATCAACAACTTTTTTCTTAACATCATTCCATTTCATATTTCCATTACAATATTGAAGTAATGCATCACCGAAATCATCTTTAAATTGTTGACTTGGGAAAGTAGTGAAGTTCCAGTCTACATTGTAGTATTTATCATCTTTCATGTATCTTATAACTTCTTTAGCTAATGGATCTTGTGTAACTTCATCATCTGAGAAAGTATCAAATGGAGTTATGAATCCTAAGTCATTAGTAACATAATCTTTACCTTTATCAGAAGTGAATAACCAGTTTATAAAATCTTGTGTAGCTTTTTGGTCAGCTTCTGAAGCATTTTTATTTATGCAGAAGTAGTTTTCAGTACCTATGCAAAGACCTTGTTTTTCTTCACCTTTAACACCTGTATATATAGGCATGAATTTAACATCATCTTCTTTAACTGTATTTCCATCAACATCTGCTATTTGACTCCATCCCCAGTTACCATTTTGAACCATAGCGCATTGTCCTAAAGCGAATTCAGACATTGAATCTGTAACAGTTTTGCTTCCTAATAATGTAGGTTCACAAGTTGAATTGTTTATGTATAAATCAAATATGTTTTTAAAGTTATCTGAGTATTTAAAGCTTATTTCATCTTCATCTTTTACTTTATTATCTTTGTATTCATAATATATAGGAAGATTTGCTAAGTGAGTTTGCCATCTCCAATCTTCTCCTGGAGTTAATGATGTAGAAGCAAATACCCCTTTTATTCCTAATTCATCTTTTTTAGATTGCATATCTTCTGCAACTTCTTTTAATTTATCAAAGTTATTTATTTCATCCATAGATTTTACTTTTGCACCATCTAATGCAAAGTATTTATCCATTATTGATTGGTTATATATTATTCCGTATCCTTCTTCAACATAAGGTATACCATATACTTTACCATCGTCGCCTTTTATAGCTAAGTCTTCATTTAATAAATGTTTGTTTAATTCTGTATCAGTTAAATCTGCACAATAATCTTTCCAAGATTCATACCCTACTGGTCCATTTATTTGGAATAATGTTGGTGCATCTTTTTTAGCTATTTCTGATTTTAGAGTTTGTTCATATTTACCACTAGCAGCAGTAACAACTTTAACTTCTACCCCTGTTTCTTCTTTATATTTTTTAGCTATTTCTTTCCATTGTTTTTCTTGTTCTGGTTTAAAACTTAGATAATAAACACTACCTTTGTCAGATGACCCTGAACCACTAGAATCATTAGAACTACTGCAGCCAGTAAGCATCGCTACTGATAATACACTTGCTAAAGCAATTGATAAAAACTTTTTAACTTTCATATCTTCTCCCCCTGATTTGAAAAATGTGAATTAGTAACGTTACCGAAAACGTTTCCAATTTGTCGGATAACGTTTTTCTAATTACTAAAATAGTAGCACCGAATCTTTCAAAACGCAACATGATTTTTGGTATTTTTTTCAAATTAGTCATTTTTTTAAATAAAAATTCTCTATATTTGTCTAAATTAAATTTTGTCCAAAACATTAATATAGAGAATTTTTATCACTTCAAACTAGTTTAATTTCCAAATATCATCATTGTAATCTTGTATAGTTCTATCTGAAGAAAAATAACCGGCTTTACTTATATTTATTAACATCTTTTTAGCCCAATTTTCTCTATCTTCATATTGTTTAAATGCAATTTCTTTTGTTTTTATATAATCTTCAAGATCAAGTAATGCCATAAACCAGTCCTTCTTAATAATTTCTTTAAATACTCTTATTAAGTTTTCAGCATTACCTATACTCATTAGTTCTGTACCTATTATAAAATCTACTGCTTCTTTTATTTTAGGATTTCTTGCATATATATCTATAGATTCATAATCTTCATTTTCATAATGTTCTATTACAGTTTCACTATCTTTACCGAATATGAATATATTATCATCACCAACTAATTCATGTATTTCCACATTAGCACCATCTTCTGTTCCTAATGTTAGTGCTCCATTTAACATGAATTTCATATTTCCTGTTCCACTTGCTTCCTTAGATGCTAATGATATTTGTTCAGATATATCACAAGCAGGTATTAGTTTCTCAGCATATGTAACATTATAATTTTCAACCATAACAACTTTTAAATATTTATTTACTTGTTCATCATTATTTATAAGTTGTTGTAAACATAAGATTAAATGTATTATATCTTTTGCCATAGTATATGCTGGCGCTGCTTTAGCTCCAAATATAACTGTAATAGGAGTTGATGGTATGTTTCCTTTTTTAATATCTAAATATTTATAAATTACATATAATGCATTCATTTGTTGTCTTTTGTATTCATGTAATCTTTTTATTTGTATATCAAATATAGAGTTTTCATCAATATCTATATTTTGATGTTGTTTTATATAATCTTTTAGTACTAATTTATTATCAAATTTTATCTTTAATAATTTTTCAAGTACGTTTTTATCATCTATATATTGATCTAATTTTTCTAATTCAGTTGCGTCCTTTTTAAATCCATCACCTATTAATTCTTCTATAAAATTAGTTAATTCGTGATTACAATGCATTAACCATCTTCTAAAAGTTATTCCATTAGTTTTATTATTAAATTTTTCTGGATATATTTTATAGAAATTATTTAATTCATTTTTTTCTAATATTTCTGTATGAAGTGATGCAACCCCATTAACACTAAAACAATAGTGTATATCTATATGAGCCATATGTACTCTATCATCGTCATCAATTATATATAGACTTTCATCTTCATATTTTTCTCTAACTCTTTTATCTAATTCTTTTATTATATCTATTAAGTTTGGTACAGCTTTCTCTAAATAACTCATTGGCCATTTTTCTAATGCTTCTGCTAATATTGTATGATTTGTATATGCACAAGTTTTAGATACTATATCAATAGCCTCATCCATAGATAATCCTCTTTCAGTTAAAAGTCTTATCAGTTCTGGGATAACCATTGTTGGGTGAGTATCATTTATTTGTATTACTGCATAATCATATAGATCATGTAAATTACTTCCCTTTGCCTCACATTCATCCAATATTAATCTTGCAGCATTACTAACCATAAAATATTGTTGATATATACGAAGAAGTCTTCCATCTTCATCACTATCATCTGGATATAAGAATAAAGTTAAATTTTTAGCTATATCCTCTTTATTAAAGTTTATACTTTCATCATTTACTATACTCTCATCAATAGTTTCTACATCAAATAAATGAAGTTTGTTAACTCTATTATTATAACCAATAACATTTATGTCATATAATCTAGATTTTAATTTAAATTCTCCACATTCTATTTCATAAGTTGTATCAGTTTTATTTAGCCAACTATTTTGTTCTATCCATTCATTTTTTTGTTCTAATTGTAGTTTATCTTTGAATACTTGTTTAAATAACCCAAAATGATAATTTAAACCTACACCATCACCATCAAGACCTAAAGTAGCAATTGAATCTAAAAAGCATGCTGCCAATCTACCTAATCCGCCATTTCCCAGCGAAGGTTCTGGCTCTACTTCTTCTATATCAGATAGTTTTTTACCATTTGCTGATAATATAGAATTTACTTCATCATAAATACCTAAATTAATTAGGTTATTAGATAATAATTTTCCAATTAAGAATTCTGCTGAAATGTAATAAAGTTTCTTTTTCCCCTTATTGTTGTGTTTTTGATTTGCTAAATCATCTACTAAATTTAATAAAGCATAATAAATTTCTTCATTTGTGCAATTACTAATTTCTTTACCACACTTATCTTTTAATAAACTAGATACATCCATTAATCTTTTCCCCCTTATTAAGTCTCCTTTTTGCGAAAACGTTTTCGGTAACGTTACCAGTTTTTCATATAAATCCTCTTTTAAGGTAATTATAATTTATAGCCGTTTTATTTACAACCAATTTTTTACATTTAATATAGATTTATTTTTTATTTTGATGCTATTTATATATATTTTTTAATTATTAATCCAAGTATTATCAACAGTTTCAAGTTAAAAATACTATATATTAAAATATCCCCAAAGTTTTCATATGATTATATAATTTAACTAAAATAATAAACTTAATCACATGATACTTTTGGGGATAAAATAAAAAAGATTACGTGGCTACGTCTTACTCTCCCAGGCGGTTGCCCACCAAGTACCATCAGCGCTCAAGAGCTTAACTTCTGTGTTCGGAATGGGAACAGGTGTATCCTCTTTGCTATAATAACCACATAATCTTTATTGAATTTATTAAATTACTTTAATACTTTCAAAACTGAAAACATTTAATGAATGATATTCATTTGGTCAAGTCCTCGATCTATTAGTATCAGTAAGCTAAATATATTACTA